>Ga0209985_10000292_pt1 | contig 56096 bp, 47 predicted proteins | sample NOAtaG_FD_187305 | JGI IMG/M metagenome (GOLD analysis project Ga0209985, IMG submission 187305) | Freshwater lake microbial communities from Lake Erie, under a cyanobacterial bloom - NOAA_Erie_Diel6S_1000h metaG (SPAdes) (version 2) | ecosystem: Environmental > Aquatic > Freshwater > Lake ... | reverse complement strand
GTTTGAGTGGCGAACCTCGTGGAACGCGCGTCCTGCGCGTCGTTCGCCCATCGCAGTGGGTCGGCGGGAGACAATCCTGCGCTCTGGCCTAGTGTTTCCCCAGTGATTGTGTTTCCCCAGTGATTGTGTTTCCCCAGTGATTGCGTTTCCCCAGTGATTACACCGGGCTGCACACATGCCCATTCCCGGCGGCACACAGCACAGCGTTCGCTGCGCGTGAGACGGCGGGCCTTGGGAAGATCGGTCAACTGCGTCCTAAAACTGCAGTTTGGGCTGCACGTTCTGCAGGCGCCGCTCGGGAAGCAGCGCATGGGGGAAGCCCGACGGCCCCGCGCCGGCCCGCGGCAGCGCATGCGATCGCCCTCGTCCTCAGCGCGTTGCGGTCGGCGTTCCGCGGCCGCCTCCGCCAGCGCGGCTCCCTCGGCCGGCAAGCGCCGGACTCCAGCAGGCGACGAACGCCTCGAGGGTGCGCGGCAACTCGCCGGCCTGCCCGCTCTTCGACCGGCGGTCGAGATCGATTGCCGCCGCGAGGAACCGGGCAGCGCCGCTCGGGCCAAGCGCGCGGGCGGCGCGAAGCGTCGGGTTCGTCGATGCGCCCCACAACTTCACCTGACGCGCGACGCCCTGATCCGGCTGGCCCTCCTCGAGTAGCCGCGCGGCGTCGTGCATCTTGCGGGCAAGATCGACGAGCGACCAGAGGATGAGCTGCTCAGGCGCCTGGGAAATCTCGACGAGTTCACGCACGCGGCGGATCGCCTCGGCCGGCCGGCCAGAGAGCAGCGCCTCCTGCACCGACCATGCCGCTTCCTCGCGACTTTGGCCGGTGAGCGCCGTCACCAGCGCCTTCGTGACGATGCGCGAGCCCTCCGGCTCTGTCGCAAGATAGGCGCCGAACTTCGCCAACTCGGTATCAAGCCGCGCGAGGTCGCTGCCGACGCGGGAAACAAGCGCTTGGATCGCGTCGTCGCCGATCGTGACGCCATGCGCCTTCTCGGCGCGCCGCGCGCACCACTCGGACGCGACCGCGTCGTCGGGCGGCTCGCACTTCAGCACCGTTCCGACCTTCGCCACGAGCTTGTCGAGGTTGCCAGGCCGCCACGCCTCCGCCCGCAGGACGAGCGTCGCCTCCTGCATGGGGCTCTCGGCATAGCGCTCGAGCGCGCGGCGCGCCTCCTCGCCCGCCACGAACTGGTCGGCCTTGTCGACCACGATCAGCTTGTGCGTGGCAAGCAGGCCAAAGGTGCGGAGTTCGTCGATCACGTCGACCACCCGCGCGGTGGCGCCGTCGAAGTCGAAGCGCGACACCTCGCCGTGGGCGTCGGTGAGCGCGCGTTGGAACCGCTTCAGCCGCTCGAGGATCGTGAAGCCGTCCTTCCCATGCAGGATCACCACGCGCATCGAGGGTTGGAGCGGCTCGGCCATGGAGCGCATGGTAGAGGCGGCTCCCGTAGGATGGACTGCATGCTGTCGCTCGCCGTCGTGCGTGGCCCGGACCGAGGGCGCGTCTACCCGCTCCCCGAGCGGGAGCCGCAGCTCATCGGACGCTCGACCGAGGCGCTCGACCTGACCGACGCCTCGATCAGCCGGCGCCACGCCGAGTTGACGCCGGACGTCGACGGCTGGCGGGTCCGCGACCTCGGCAGCCGCCACGGAACGTTCGTCAACGGCGCGCGTACCGACGGGCTGGTGCGTGTCGGCCAGGGCGACCGCATCCGCTGCGGCGACAGCGAGTTCCTACTCGTCGCGGAGGGTGCTGCGCCGCCCGAGACCCGAGACGATGGCATGGCGTCGGACGCCGCGCCACGTTCGAGAGGATCGGCCCCTGCGGACCTGACATCGCTCCTCGTCGCGCGCGCGCTCGAACCAACCGATGCGGACGCCTTCCTCGCCGAATCCGCGCGGGCGATTGCCGCGACGCTTGCCTGCGAGACTGTGGCGCTTCGCGCGACCGACGCGCGACTCGAGACGTTCGTCGCGCCCGGCGCGTCGAAACATGCCGGCGGCGCGGCCGCACCGCTTCGCCTCGCGCGACGCGCGCTCGACTCAGGCGAGATCCTCGCCGCAGGCGAGGCGGGCTCCGTGCTTGCGGTGCCCTTCGGCGCCGTCGGCGGAGTCCGCGGCGCATTCGTCCTGAAGCGCGCCGAGTCGGCGACGTTCTCGCCTGACGACGTGACGCTCGCGGCGCGTGCCGCGGAGGCGACGACGCTCGGGCTCTCGGCGCGCGCGCATCGGGCGCCACACGGCTCGCAGGAGCGTCTCGCCTTGATCGGCGAGACGATCGCCGCGCTCAGCCATTCGATCAAGAACATGCTGCAGGGCATGCGCTTCGGCGCCGACGCGGTCGACCTCGCGCTTTCGCGCGGCGACCTCGCGCGGGCGCAGGAAGGCTGGCCGGTCCTCCAGCGAAACCTCGACCGAATCCACGCGCTTGCGCTCAACATGCTCGCGTGGGCGAAGGAGCGACCGCTCGAGCCGGAGCCCTCCGATGCGAACGAACTCGCCCGGGAAGTGCGCGAACTCCTCGCTCCTGCGGCGGGCCGTCGCCGCGTCGGCGTCCTGCTCGAGCTCGACGACGCGCTTCCGCCGGCCTACTTCGACGCGCCATCGGTCCATCAGGCGCTCACGAATCTGGTGCTGAACGCAATCGAGGCGGCACCCGAGCGGATCGGCATCGTGACGATCTCCTCGCGCTACGACCCCGCGCGCGACGAAGTCCGCCTTGGCGTGCGCGACAATGGCGCAGGCGTGCCGGAGTCGGTGCGGGCGCGCCTCTTCGAGCCGTTCGTCTCGTCGAAAGGTCAGCGCGGGACGGGGCTCGGCCTTGCAGTTGCCCGCAAAATCGCCGAGCGCCACGGCGGCCGCCTCGAGCTTGCCGCAAGTTCCGCCGCGGGAACCGAGTTCGTGCTTGTGCTTCCAGCGTCGGCGGATGGCGCCGACCCGGGCGAGACGCGGACGCCCCGCGGCATCGCGCCGGACGAGTTTGCGTGGAAGTTCGCGTAGTTTTCGCGCATCCCGCGACGCCCGACGAGGCGCTCCGGCATCGACGCGAAGCGTCAGCCGGGGAAAGTTCCGAAAGGTTTGCGAAGTTCTCAGCGTCGCTTGCCGATCAACCCGACACCGTTACGATCCCGCCGCCACTCGGCTGCGGGCTGACGCTGACCGGATGGCGTTCTCCCGACTTTGCTCGAACCAAGATAGGCCACGCGCATGCATTCCACTCTCGACGCGCATCTGCCGCACATTATCGCCTCCTTGCCCCCTGAGAGGCGCCACGAGGTGCTGGCCGCGACCACGTACCAGCGCACCCGCGAGATGACGATCGACGAGCTCCTGCTCGAGAACCGGGTCGTGTTCCTCATCGGCGAGATCAACTACTCGTCGGCCGCGCGCGTGATGATGCAGATGCTCTACCTCGAGAACCAGAAGAAGGGGCAGGACATCAACTTCTACATCAACTCGCCCGGCGGGTCGGTGGACGACACGCTCGCCGTGTACGACACGATGCAGTTCATCTCGTCGGACGTCGCGACCTTCTGCATCGGCCGTGCCTATTCGGGCGGCGCGGTGCTGCTCGCGGCGGGCCACCCCGGCAAGCGCACGATCCTGCCGCACGCGAAGGTGATGATCCACCAGCCGCTCGGCGGCGTGACCGGCCAGACCACCGACATCCAGATCCAGGCCGAGCACATCGTCAAGATGAAGCGCACCCTGAACGAGATCATCGCGCGCCACACCGGCCAGCCGTTCGACCGGATCGCGAAGGACGTCGAGCGTGACAAGTTCTTCAGCGCCGACGAGGCGAAGGCGTACGGCCTCGTCGACGAAGTCGCGGCATTCCCGGACAAGAGCAAGAAGTAGGCCTTCCCTTGGCGTCGCGCACGGAACCATCCACGCTGGACTCGAGCGAGGGCGACGGCCCCGACTTCGTGCCCTACGTCATCGAGTCGAGCGGCGGGCGCGAGCGGCAGTACGACATGTGGTCGCGCCTGCTCGCCGACCGCGTGGTGATGTGCTCGGGCGAGATTCGCGACAGCATGGCGAACTCGATCTGCGCGCAGCTTCTCTACCTTGCCTCGGACGACCCCGAGGCGGAGATCTCGATGTACGTGAACGGCGCGGGCGGAAGCATCAGCGCCGGCATGGCGATCATCGACACGATGCGATCGCTCCCCTGCCCGGTCGCGACCTACGTGATCGGCTGCGCGCCGAGCATGTCGAGCCTCATCGCGTGCTGCGGCGCGAAGGGCCGCAGGTTCGCCACGCGCAACGCGTGGAACCTGATGCACCAGGGCCGCATCCTCGACGTGATCGAGGGCCAGGCGACCGACCTCGAGATCGAGGCGCGACGCATGCTCGCGATCGAGGACCAGTGCAACGAGCTCTATTCCGAGATGACAGGCAAGACGAAGGAACAGATCGCGGCCGACTGCGACCGCGATCTCTGGCTGAACGCCGAGGAAATGCTGGCGTACGGTCTGATCGATTCGATCGTCGACCGCGCGCCCGCCATGAAGAAGCACCATTGAGAACCAGCATTGAGAACCAGCATTGAGAAGCGGCCGCGGCGATCAGGTCGCCCCGGCGCGCAGATTGACCCACGGAACGACATCTACCAGTTGACCATGCGCTGCGCCCCCCACGCCGCGCGAACAGCACAACAAGAGGTTCGCACATGACCATCATCCCCATCGTCATTGAGAAGACCGGTCGCGGCGAGCGCGCCTACGACATCTATTCGCGCCTGCTCAACGACCGCATCATCTTCCTCGGCGGCCCAGTCAACGACCAGATGGCGAACCTCATCGTCGCGCAGCTCCTGTTCCTTGCGAGCGAGGACCCCGAGAAGGACATCTCGCTCTACGTGAACAGTCCGGGCGGAAGCGTCACCGCGGGGCTCGGCATCGTCGACACGATGAACTTCATCAATTGCGACGTCGCGACGTACATCGTCGGCTGCGCCGCGAGCATGGGTTCGGTCATCGCGTGCTCCGGAGCGAAGGGCAAGCGCTACGCCCTGCCGAACTCGGAGAACCTCATGCACCAGCCGCTGATCGGCGGCGTGCTCGAAGGCCAAGCCACCGACCTCGAGATCGAGGCCCGACACATCCTTCGCATGCGCGACCAGCTCTACGAGATCTACGCTCGTTCGACCGGCCAGCCGAAGGAGAAGATCGCGGAGGACTGCGAGCGCAACAACTGGCTCACCGCCAAGGACATGCTCTCGTATGGCCTCGTCGACAAGGTGCTCGACAAGCTTCCCGCGCGCACCGACGCGCAGCGCCCGAAGGCCTGAGCCGAGCCGCACGCATCCGACGCCGACGAGCCGCGCGGCGCGAGGAGATTGTGAATGGCGCTGCGGTTTTGCGACGGCTCGCAAGGACTTACGCGCGCATGATCGGCCGGGCGCAGCGACGGCGGCGGCGGTTCGGAAGCGATCGATCGGACGCCGGTCCTGTTGATTCGCGCTGAAACGCCTGCTTCTATCGGACTTCGGCCGAGGCGCGCCTTCACGGTGCGGAATCATTCGCGCATTTGTCGCTCAATCGCGCGTCGACGCTTGCCCTCGGCCGAAACGGATGCATCGTGTACTCGGTTTCCCCGTTCCCTCTTCAATCGCTCCGACGCGCGTGGCTTCGTAGCGGGTGAAGTCGGGTGAACCGAGTTGTCCCTGGTATTGCCATGTCTGTTGAGAAAGTGCGCCCTGATGTCGGGGCCGCTATGTCGTCCGCTACGCGGATGCGGGCGGTCTATGACGGCTTTGGTGCCATGTATCCGCAGTTGCGCGCGCTCGCCTCGAGCCTGATGAGTCGAGAGCGCATGTCGCACACGCTGCAACCGACCGCCGTCGTGAGCGAGGCCTTCCTGCGCCTCGCCGACCGCCGCGGAGCCGATTTCGAGAGCGAGTCGCACCTGCTCGCGTACGCCGCCACGGCGATGCGCTCGATCCTCGTGGACCACGCGCGGCGACGTCGCTCGAAGAAGCGCGGAAGCGGCGCCCAAATTGGATCCGATGCAATCGCCGACCTTGCGATCGCCGAAACCTCCGACGTGGACCTCCTCGAGATCGACGACGCGCTGCGCGCCCTCGAGGCTGCGGACGCGCGCGCCGCGAAGGTCGTCGAGGCACGGGTGTTCGGCGGACTCTCGATCGAGGAAACTGCGGAGGCGCTCGATCTCTCGCTCTCGACGGTGTCGCGCGACTGGCGGTTTGGCCGGGCGTTCCTGGCCGGGCAGCTCTCGCGCGACGGATCGGCCGGCACCGAATGCGACGACGGGGAGGGCGATCAATGACCGCGTCCCCTTCCGTGATCCGCCGCGCACGCGCCGTGTTCCAGTGCGCCCTCGAGCTCGAGGGCGCCGAACGCGAGGAGTTCGTGCACGATGCCTGCAACGGAGACGGGGCGCTGCTCGAGTTCGTCCAGTCGCTTCTCGCCGCCGATCTCGAGGAGGGTTCGTCGTTCACGTTCGCGGCCGATGTGGTGCGCCCGAGCGTTCGTGAGATGGCGGACGAGCGCGCGTCGTCACCGCTTCCCGAGGGCTTCGCGCACGTGCGCGAACTCGGCATCGGCGGTTCCGGCCACGTCGAGCTCTGCCGCGATCGGTCGAATGGCTCGCTGGTCGCCATCAAGGTCATCGACCTCCGAGGCCTCGGCCAAGGCGGCGTCGACCGCGTGCGGCGCGAGTGGCGCATCCTGAGCTCGATCGTGCATCCCGCGCTGGTGCGTCTCCGGTCCGCGGGCACGCTCGAGGATCGCTACGCATACCTCGTCATGGAATTCGTCGACGGGCTCGACATCCGCAGCCACGTCGAGGTCGGCATGCTCAGCGCCTCCGCGGTGGCGGAGCTCATGCTCCCGGTCGCGGAAGCGCTTTCACTCGCGCACGAACGCGGCGTGATCCACCGCGACATCAAGCCGTCGAACATCCTGATCGATCCCGAGGGGCGCGCACGCCTTCTCGACTTCGGCGCGGCGCGCATCTCGGTGGGCGGGGCGGTCAGCATCCATCATCACACCCTGACCGGCGAGATGGTGGGCACGCTGACCTACATGAGCCCCGAGCAAGCTGCAGGACGGCCGAGCGAAGTCGACGGCCGCACCGACGTCTACCAGCTCGCGACCGTGCTCTACGAGTTGATCGAGGGTCGTCCGCCGTTCGAGCTCGATGGCCTGACGCTTGCCGAGACGATCTCCGCGATCGTCAGCTCGAAGCCTCAGCCGATGTCGAAGTCGGTCGACGCAGGCGGCGCATCGCCGGCGCTCGCCCGCGTCATCATGAAGGCACTTGCGAAGAAACCGGCTGGCCGCCAGCGTTCGATGAAGGCGTTCGTGGGCGCGCTGCGTCGTGCGCTCGATTCGACGAAGAAGCCTGCGATCTTGACGGCCTGAGATCGACACGCGTACACGGAACAGCGAAACGCTCCGTCAGCCGACGGAGCGTTGTCGTGTCTGGCGCACGCGACGCGCGGCGGCCCGGAGCAACACGACGCTGATCGACGACTTTGGAAGCAAGCGCGCCTCGACGGCGAACCGTCCCATGCCAAGGTCGATCGTGAGGCTGGGCGAGCCGTGGATCGCCTGCAGGATCTCACGCCCGAAGGCGTCGCGAAGGAGTACCTCGCTGCCGTCCGAGATGATGCCCTGGAAACTCAGCCGCGGCCCCGCGGCCGGCACGTGGATGACCGCCCGCAGCCGCAGTTCTTCGGTTTCGCTGCTTGCATGCAGATCGACGGGCGTCGCCCGGAAATGGACGCCTGGCACGGCGGTCGACGAGATTCCCTCCGGCGCGATGTCGAACCACTCTGTGTCGCAGTCGGCGCCGGCCCACAGCTGAAGCCACTCGAGACGCGCTGTCGGCGCGGCCTTTGGCTCGATGGGTTGATTGGCGTTGTGGCGCGTGCGAGTCATGATCAAATCCGCAGGTCGATGCCTGCGGCCTCTGGAACCCGTTTCCCCTATGGCCTTTGCGGAAAAATCGCGGCCGGCCTATCAGCGACACCCTGCGAATCGCAAATTCACGCGTTCAGCGCCCAAACGAGGGGTGTCCAACGAGGGGTGTCCGGGGCCGTCGGTGCGCGGCCCGGAAGACGCACCGAGGCGCTCGGCACCACTCCGAAAAAGTGGCCGCGCGAGCAGGCAAAGGGGACCTGCTCGCGCGGCCGTGCGTGGATCGTTCCGAACAGACGCCGCCTGGCGCGGCGCCTGCCCGGGGAGAAGGCGCAACTTGCGGTGAGCGCCTGTCAGAATCTGGAGCAGTTTGCCGGAGATTCATGATTCTCGTTGCGGGTACGGTTGCGGGATGGCGACATTGCCCGACGAGACCCCATCCCTGTTTCCCGATCTACCGCTTGATGCGCCCGGCAGCCGGGGGCGGCGGGCTGGTGCGGCCGGCGCCGGGGCCGACGTTCGGGTAGAGGCTGGGGTAGAAGTCGGGCCGACGACACCGTCCGAAGAACTGACCCTCCTCGGACAGTCGCTGCCGAGCATGCTGTACCTCGGCACATCGAGTTGGAGCTTCCCCGGCTGGACCGGCCTCGTCTACGACCGAGACGCCGGGGAGTCACTCCTTGCCCGAAAGGGCCTCGCCGCCTACGCGCGACATCCGCTCTTCCGCTCGGTCGGCGTCGACAAGACCTTCTACCGACCAGCGCCCCGCGCCGAATTCGAGCGGCTCGCGGCGCAGGTGCCGACCGGCTTCCGCTTTCTCGTGAAGATGTGGCGCGGCGTCGTCGAGCGCGATGTCCGCGGAACGGCCGGGAGCGCAGGCGCTGCCGCCGATGCATTTCTCGACGCGCGCGTCGCCGAGGTCGAGTGCATCCGGCCCGCCATCGAGGGCCTTGGCGACAAGGCCGGTCCGCTGCTCTTCCAGTTTCCGCCAATGCACCTCGGCGGGGGCCGAGCGCATCGTGGATTCCTGGCGCAACTCGCAAACTTCCTCGGAGCGCTTCCGAAGGGGCCGCTCTACGCAGTCGAACTTCGGAATCGATCGCTGGTGTCGCCCGAGTATGCAGCGCGCCTGGGCGAACTCCTCGCAGAGCATGGGGTGGCGCCGTGCCTCACGGTGCATCCGACGATGCCAGACGTCGAGACGCAGTCGCGCGAGTTGGCACTGAACCCCTCGCTTCCACTCGTGATGCGATGGATGCTGCGCAGAAACCAAACGTACGGCGAGGCGAAGGATCTCTATGCGCCGTTCGACAAACTGGCGGAGCCGGACGACGCAAGCCGCAACGCACTGGCGCGGCTCGCGAAAGGCGCGCTGCACGCCGGGCTCGGAGCGTGGGTGATCGTGAACAACAAGGCGGAGGGCTCGAGCCCGCTGTCGGTGGAACGGCTCGCGAAGGCGATCGTCGATTGAGCGGCGGCTGCTTGCGGCAGCCGCCTTTGGTGTGACTCGCAGCAGAGCGAGCGAAGGCCTGCGGCCGCGGCGAAGCCGCCCCGCAGGCCAGTTGCGAGCGCTCAAACACGTCGCGAGCGCCAGATTTCACGGGTGCCCGCATGCTTCAGCATGCGGAACGGATGATGTCAGCCGTGGACCTCAACGCCCCCAGGCCGCCGCGATTCACTCGCGGCGAGCCTGACCAGAGGGAGCGGCCGCAGCCGCGACCGCTCAAATCACAGCCGCGGCGAAGCCGCCCCGCAGGCCAGTCGCGAGCGCTCAAACACGTCGCGAGCGCCGCGTCACTTTCGCGGCGGCTGCTTGCGGCAGCCGCCTTTGGTGTGAGTCGCACCAGAGCGAGCGAAAGCGAAGCGAGTCGCGAGCGCTCAAACACGTCGCGAGCGCTCAATCCAAAAAACGTCGCATCCGCTCGCCCACTTCCTCCGGCTTGTCGTAGAGCAGCACGTGTCCCGCGCCCTCGTACACCTCGCCCTCCATCGCGGAGAGTCCGTCTCGCCACACCTCGATCATCGATGGATCGGTCAATTGGTCGAGCGATCCGTAGAGGACAAGCGCGGGCGTCTTGATCGAAGGCATCATCGGCTCGACGCCACGCACGAGAAACGGACGCAGATCCTCGATGATGCGGAGAAACGCAGGTCGGCGCTCGATCGCGAGCGAGACGAACTGCTCGCGCACCGGCGACGGAATCGGCGGCGGATTCGGGAAGTTCAGCCGCAGGACCTCGCCAAAGCTGGCGTCGTCCTTGATGTCGAGCGGCAGTTCCCCCGCTGCGACGCGCTTCATGAACTCATTCTGATTCGGCGCGATCACGCCAGCCGGCGAGAGCAACACGATGCGTCGCACGGAATCGGGGTAGGTGGCCGCGTACGCCGCCGCGAACGCGCCGCCCATCGACGTACCGACGACATCGACTTGACCGAGCCCCTCGTGCACTCGGAAGCGTTCGATCGCGTCGATGTAGAGGCGCCAGTCATGCGGCATGTCGCCATGCATCGGATGCTCGCCAAACCCGGGAAGATCGGGGATGACGACCCGATGCGAACCGTCGAGGATGCGCGCAACCTCCATCATCGCCTCTGCGGTCGTCCCGAGACCGTGCAGCACGAGACAGTTGCGCCCGGGCGCGGGCGCCGTCGACACCTCCGGGACGTGCGTATCGAGCACGCGCCAGCGGATCCCATCGATCTCGACGACGCGCACGGAGACGCCCGCCCGCGCGTGACCGGCCGCCATCGCGAGGTCGAAGGCGCGGAGCGGGTCGTTCCACAGCCAGATGGCGCCGGCTCCACCCGCGACCGCGAGGACTGCAATCACAGCAAGGGCAGCACGAAGAAGCCGTTTCACGCTTTGAAGCGTAGCCGTGCGCACCCTCCCCTGCCATCGCCATTACGATGCATTCACCATGACGACCATGCCGTCCACCGGTTCAGAGCCGCAGGCCCTTGCCTTCCGAGACACGTTCGAGCGGACGCGCGCTGAGATCGCGAAGGCCGTGGTCGGCCATCAGGAGATCGTCGAGGGCGTCCTGATCTGCCTCTTCGCGGGCGGTCACTGCCTGCTTGAAGGCGTTCCGGGGCTCGGCAAGACGCTCCTCATCCGCTCGCTCTCGCAGGCCCTGCATCTCAAGTTCAGCCGCATCCAGTTCACCCCCGACCTGATGCCGGCCGACGTCACCGGCACGACGATCGTGGTCGAAACGGAGAACGGCCGCGACTTCCAGTTCCGCAAGGGTCCGATCTTTGCGCAGATCGTGCTCGCCGACGAAATCAACCGTGCGACACCGAAGACGCAGTCGTCGATGCTGGAGGCGATGCAGGAACGCAGCGTCACAGTCGGCGGCAACTCGTACGAGCTCGAGAAGCCGTTCTTCGTGATGGCCACGCAGAACCCAATCGAGCAGGAAGGCACGTATCCGTTGCCCGAGGCGCAGCTCGACCGCTTCTTCTTCAAGCTGGTCGTCGGCTACTCGACGCGCGACGAACTGTCGGTCATCCTCGACCGCACCACGACCGGCGAGTCTCCGAAGATCGAGCGCGTGCTCGACGCGCAGGGAATCATCGCCGCACAGAAGCTCGTGCGCAGCGTCGGAGTGGCCCCGCACGTCCAGGACTACGCGGTGCGCATGGTGCTCGCCACGCATCCCGGCGGTCAGTTCGCAACGCCGATGGCGAACCAGTTCCTCCGCTTTGGGGCCAGCCCGCGCGCGGCGCAGACGCTGATCCTCGGCGCGAAGGTGCGCGCGCTGCTCGCGGGCCGCACCGCCGTCGCCTTCGACGACATCAAGTCCGTCGCGCTTCCGGCGCTCCGCCACCGCATCCTCCTCAATTTCGAGGCGGAAGCCGAAGGCCGCACGACTGATGAGATCGTGCAGAACATCGTCGACACGCTCGTTCTCGACGCGCGCTGAACGCATCACCCGACGCCACTCCAGCCAGATCCCAGATGGGTCCAACATCATGATGAAGCATCTCGCCCGCACGTCCGTGCTCGCTCTCGCGTTCCCGTCCACACTCTTCGCCCAAGCGTCCGCCGAAGGCACGGCCTCGGCGCCGAGCGCCGCAAGCGCGGCGGTGGATGAGGCGAAGGAGGACATCAAGTTCGTCCTCGCTGGCGGTTACGCGCACTTCTTCGATACCGATTTCGACACTGGTGGCGGCGGCGTGGCCGTGAACCGTGGCTTTGGATCGGTCTCGATGCGCGGCGCGCCGAAGGACGAGTATGAATGGGGCGTCTCGCTGAACTGGGAAGGCTCGTGGTACTCGTTCGACGCAGGTGGAACGCTGGCGGCTGCGGCCGGCGGCAAGCCGTGGGGCGTGGTGCAGTCGCTGACGATTGCGCCTTCCGCGACCTTCAAGTTCGGCGAGCATTGGCGTCTCACGACGGCGCTTCTTGTCGGCCTCGCCGGCGAGAACGACGCCGACGTCGGCGACAGCGCGACCTTCGGCGGCATCGTCGGTGCGTCGTACGCGTTCTCGCGCGAGTTCGTGCTCGGTGCCGGCGTACTGGTGACGACGCGCATCGAGGAAGACGTGCTGGTCGTGCCGCAGCTCCTCATCGACTGGCGCCCATGCAAGGAGTTCCGCCTCTCGAACTTCGCAGGACCCGAGGCATACCCCGGCGGAGCCGGTCTCGAGGCGATCTGGATCATGAGCGACGAGTGTGAACTCGCGATCGGCGGCCGATACACCTACCGCCGCTTCCGCCTCGATGACGACGGCGCCGCAGCCCGCGCCGGCGGCGTCGGCACCGACGAGGGCATGCCGATCTGGCTTCGCGCCACCATGCGCGGCGAGTGCGGCGGGCGCGTCGATCTTGTCGCCGGTATCCAGGTCGCAAGCGAGATGCGCATCGACAACGCGGCCGGCGATGAACTCGCAAGCGTCGACGTCGAGCCGAATCCGTTCCTCGGCCTCTTCGCGAGCTGGCGGTTCTGAATGACCTCGCCAAGCCCCGCGCGCGAACCTAGATCGCGGCCCTATGCGCTTGTCACCGGTGCCTCGGCCGGAATCGGTCGAGCGTTCGCGTGCGCGCTTGCGGCGCGCAACTACAACCTCGTCGTCACGGCGCGGCGCACGGACAGGCTCGAGGAGCTCGCGCGGGAACTGCGCGATCGCCACGCGGCCGAGACGATCGTGTTCGCCGCCGATCTCGCCGAGCCAGACGCGCCGAAGGCGATCGTGGACACGGTCGGTGCCGCCGGCGTCGAACTCGCGTATCTCGTGAACAACGCTGGGTATGGCATTCGCGAGCGCTTCCTCGCGACCGACTGGGGCACGCACGCGCGCTTTCTCCGCGTCATGGTCGACTCGTGGCTCGAACTCACGCATCGCCTCGCGCCTGCGATGGTCGCGCGCGGCCATGGCCGCATCGTGAACGTCTCGAGCCTCGCGTCGTTTGCGCCTGAACCTCCGGGAAGCCTCTATCCGGCCGCGAAGTGCCTGATGACGAGCGCGAGTCGATCGCTGCGGCTCTCGCTCCTCGGGACAGGCGTCCATTGCACGGCACTTTGCCCCGGCTTTACCTACACCGAGTTCCACGACGTGCTTGGTGCGCGCCAAGCGATGAACAGGCTGCCAAAGCTCATGTGGCAGTCGGCCGACGATGTCGTCGCGGCCGGAATGCAGGGCGTCGAGCAGAACGCCGCCGTCGTGATTCCAGGCCTCTTCAACAAGTGCGCCGCCGTCGCGTGCCGGTTCATCCCTTACGCGCTCGCGCATCGAATGACGCCGAAGGCGATTCTCGAGGAGAGCATCACGAGCGCAGGCGCGACCAGCGCCGGGCGTGGAGAGAGGTGATGCGATGTCGCTGATCTGCTGCCCGATCGCAGTCGAGAGCGCCGCCGAGATTCCGCGTGCCGTCGAACGCGCCGGACGCGCGCGGGTGCTTGGCGCGCGCATGGTCGAGTGGCGTTGCGACGGACTCGCCTCGCGCGAAGGCACAGCCGCGGCCGAGGCGATTCTTCGGCTCGTGCGCGAGTCGCCGCTGCCGTCGATCGTCACCGTGCGTTCGGCCGAAGAAGGCGGCGCGTGCTCGCTCGGCGAGTCCGAGCGCGTCGCGCTGCTCGCGCGCATCGCCAAGGCAGATGGCGCGCCGCGCATGATCGACATCGAGCACGCGGCGCTCGCGCCCGATCTCGTGCGCGCACTGATGACATCGGCGGTTGCGCCGCGCGTGGCCGCCGACGACGCGGAGCCCCCGCCGTCGCCGAAGTTCATCGCGAGCTCGCACGACTTCACCGGGCGTCCGATCGATCTCCTGCGGCGCGCCGCCGCGATGCAGGACGACCCGCTCGCGTCGATCGTCAAGCTTGCGTGGATGGCGCGGAGCATCCGCGACAACCTCGAGGCCTTCGATCTTCTCGCGACGCGCACGAAGCCATTGATCGCGCTTCTGATGGGCGAGTTTGGCCTGATGAGCCGCGTGCTTGCGCCGAAGTTCGGCGGATTCCTCACGTTCGCGTCGGACGCAGAGGGGGCCGGAACAGCGCCGGGCCAACCGTCGATTCGCGAACTTCGCGATCTCTACCGCTTCGGCTCGATCGGGCCGGCGACGCGCGTGTTCGGCATCGTCGGCTGGCCGGTCGCGCACTCGAAGTCACCGTCGTTCCACAACGCGCGCTTCGCAGAGCACGGCTACGACGGCGTGTATCTGCCGCTTCCGATCCCGAGCGAATGGGAGCACTTCAAGGCGTCGGTCGGCGCGTTGGTCGACCATGAAAGGCTCGACTTCGCGGGCGCGAGCGTCACGATTCCGCACAAGGAGCACCTCGTGCGCTTTGTGCGCGAACGCGGCGGAGAGATCGACGCCGACGCGGCGTGGCTCGGCGCTGCGAACACGCTGATCGTGCGGCCGCTCGGCACGCCTGAGGCGCAGCGACTGTTCGCGACCAACACCGACATGCCCGCGGCGGTCGGCGCGCTTGCCGATGCGTTCGCGACGCGGGGCCGCGCGCTGAAAGGCGCGCGCATCGCGGTGATCGGCGCAGGCGGAGTGGCGCGCGCCGTCGCAGGCGGCCTTGCGCTTGCGGGCGCGACGGTCGTCGTCTTCAACCGCGATCAGACCCGGGCACAGCTGCTCGCGGAGTCGCTCTCCGGTCGCGAAGTCGTGCGGCCCGACGGCGGCACGCATCGAACGAAGGTCGTCGCCGGTGCGGCAAGCACCGCCGACGCACGCGGCGAGGATGCGCTCGGCTGCGGCTGCTTCCACGCGTTCGTCAACTGCACGCCCGTCGGCATGGCGGGCGGACCCGATCCGGACGGTTCACCCCTTCCCGACGATGTCCATCTCGATGACTCGGTCGTGGTGATGGACACCGTCTACACGCCGCGGGAAACGCCCCTCATCCGCGAGGCCCGCGCCCGGGGCGCCGTCACGGTCGACGGCGAATCGATGTTCCTCCGGCAGGCCGAACTCCAGTCGGAGCTCTTCCTCGCGCGCTGGTGAAGCCTGTACCATCGCGTCATGAGCGACGTGCCTGATGACGCCTGGATCGACGAGTCGGTTGTCGACGCATGTCGATATCTGCGTGCCCACCTCACTGGGCTCATCAGTTTCGACGGCGAGGTGGTGCCCATCAAGCTCGTGATCGCACCTGACGGCGCGCTCGTCGCGCCGGTGATGGTGGCGATGCTGCGCTCCTTCGACATCGCGCTCTTCATGCCCGACGAGGGCGAGGACTCGATGCAGATGCAGGTGACGCTCGAGGAAATCAGCGAGAAAGACGAACGCGACGGCGTGCCGAATGGCGCGCTCTGCGACCGCTGGCGCATCTACCACGGCGAGCCGGACGATGTCCGCTGGGCGCGGATCACGATCGACGCGGCGAAGTTCCGCGGACTGGTGTTCGATGGCGTCGCGCTCATGCGGCCGAACGCGCTCGCGGACGTCGAGGCCAAGCTCTGCCGGCGCATCAACGCGGAGATGCGCGAGGCGCTCAAAGCCGCCGTGGCGAGCGTCGTGAGCCTCGATGTCGAGGATCCGAGGCTTGTTGGCGTGGACCCGCTCGGGTTCGACGTCCGCGGCCGCTTCGACGTGGTGCGGCTCCCGGCCGACCCGCCCATCTCCGATGGCGACGATGCCGTCGATGCCCTCGAGGAGCTCGCGTCGACCTCCGAGGAGGGCGACGCCGAGAGCGACGCCGCCGAGCAGGACTGAGAACCTCGCGACCCGCGGAACGCCCTTCGAATCTCCTGTCGGACGAGATTGCCGAACGGCACGTGGATCTTCTACGATGGCGCGAGGTTCTGTCTGACCGAACCTGGGTCGTTGAACAGGCGCCTGATGCAACTGCGGCGATTGCCGCGCCTTCTGCGAGGAGCAAGCATGAGCAAGAACGAAGGTGATCCCAAGTTTGCAGGCAGCCTCAACCACGCCATGATCGATGGACCCGAGGGCCGCGCCGCGCAGGAGTACGCGAACAACTTCGGCTCGCCTGGCTACGGCGACATCACGAAGGTCTACATTCATCAGAAGTACGACGGCTACACCGCAGAGAACCAGGAGAGCTGGCGAACGCTCTACGACCGCCAGATGCAGTATCTGCCCGAGCACGCCTCGCAGGTCTATCTGCGTGGCGCGAAGGCGATCAACCTGGTGCGCGACTACATCCCGTACCTCGAGGGACCGAAGAGCGTCAACCACTTCCTGTCGAAGCTCACCGGCTGGCAGAGCCGCGCGGTGCCCGGGTATCTCCCGGCGAAGGCGTTCTTCGCGTGCCTCGCGCGCCGCGAGTTTCCGACGACCGTCGTGATCCGTCCGAAGGAGTCGCTCGACTACCTGCCGGAGCCGGACATCTTCCACGACATCTTCGGCCACGTGCCGCTGCACGCAGACCCGGTTTTCGCCGACTTCTTGCAGACCTATGGCAAGGCCGCGCTCTTGACCGACGACCCCTTCCACACCGAGCGACTCGCGCGCCTCTTCTGGTTCACGGTGGAGTTCGGCCTGATCCGCGAGGATGGCGAGATCAAGCTCTACGGTTCGGGCCTGATCTCGAGCCCGGGCGAGTCGAAGCACGCGCTCATGAGCCCCGAGGTCGATCGACGGCCGTTCGACCTCGACCGCGTCTGCGAGACGAGCTTCGAGATCGACCACTACCAGCCGATCCTCTACGTGCTCGAGAGCTTCGAGCAGCTTCGCGACGCGATGAATCGGTATGCGACGCGACTGATCGAGGCTGCGGAGAAGAAGTCGCACGCGGCGGGAGTCTGACGCGCGACGGCGAGGGCGGAGCGCAGCGAAGCGTGGGCTGACGGCGTGGAAGCGCCGCAGGCGTGTCCCAAGACGGACCGTCATGCCACAAAGCGGCGCTACACTCCGCCACTCTATGGCAAAGAAGACGAAATCAGCCGCGAAGACCGCCCCCGCCGCAACCGCCTTCCTGCACGGGATCGCGCTGTCCGAGTACGCCTCGCGCCGCGAGCACGTGCTCAAGACGCTCAAGGACTCTGTCGCGCTCGTCTTCGCGGGCGACATGGACGCGAGCCTCCACGGCGACTTCCGCGCGCACGCGCACTTCCAGTACCTGACGGGCATCGTCGACGAACCGGGCGCTGTGCTCCTCCTCGACCCGCTGAATCCGGTCGAGGCGCGCCGCGTCATCCTCTTCCTCAAGCCGCTCAACCCCGAGCTCGAGAAGTGGGACGGCTTCCGCGAGGAGATCTCGTCGAAACTGAAGTCGAAGTACGGCATCGGCACCATCATGCGCACGACGGCACTCGCGCGGTTTCTGCTCGAGGCGGCCGCCCGCGCGAAGCGCTACGCGCTGCTCCACCCGCTTGCCGCGCACACGGCGCCCGTTTCGCCTGACCTCGATGTCTTCCGGAAGAGCGCCGAGCGCATTCCCGGTTCGTCGTTCGTCGACCACACGCAGCTCCTTGCCGGCATGCGCGCCGCGAAGTCGAAGGCCGAGCTTGCGCTCATGCAGCGCGCCGCCGACATCACAGCGAAGGGCTACGACGCGGTGCTCAAGGGCCTGAAGCCCGGCATCACGGAGTTCGACGTGCAGGAGCTCGCCGAGCATGGCTACCGCTCGAACGGCGCGCGCAAGCCTGCCTACGGCACGATCGCGGGCGGCGCGTTCAACGCGACGGTGCTTCACTACCACGGAAACCGCGAGCCGCTGAAGGATGGCGACCTGATCCTCATCGACTCGGGCGCCGAGTACATGGGCTATGCGTGCGATGTGACGCGCACCTTCCCCGTGAACGGCAGGTTCACCGCTCGCCAGCGCGAGATCTACGAGATCGTGCTCGAGGCGCAACGTGCCGCGATCGCCGCGACGAAGGCCGGCGCAACATTTGCCGCAATCGACAAGGCCGCGCGCGATGTGATCGCGAAGGCGGGCTACGGCGATGCGTACTTCCACGGCACGGGCCACCACCTCGGCCTCGAGGTCCACGACGTCACGCCCGAAGGCCCCGTCCCCGAGAACGCGGTCATCACGATCGAGCCGGGCATCTACCTGCCGAACGAGAACCTCGGCATCCGCATCGAGGACGACATCCTCGTGACGAAGAAGCCGGGCGGCGTGAACCTCACCGCCGCGATCCCGAAGACGATTCCCGAGATCGAGCGCGCGATGCGCGGGTGAGTGCGACCACGCATTGACCGAACATTGACGAGACCTTGACGCCGGCCACGGACGACGCGTCGATCCTTCCATCGATGCATGGAGGCATCGATACGTCGCCGCCGCAGAACGCGCCCCTTGGATGCGACCTTGGACGCGCCCTTGTCCTCACGGGGTCGGTCGGCTCTGGGCACACCCGTGCCGCGCAGGCCGTCGCCGAGGCGATGATGCGATCGGGGCGTTCGAGCGACGCTGAAGTGGTGGATGTGCTCGCCTACGCGTGGCCCGCCTTTCGGGCGCTCTACCGCGACGCGTACATCGCGCTCATCGAGCGATCGCCCGGCGCGATCGGATGGCTCTACCGTTCGAGCGACACATGCGAGGGCGGAGGCATGCGGCGGGCGCTGCAGCGTCTTGCGCTTGCGCGCATGCGCCAGCTCGTCGCGCGCGAGCGGCCCGACTCCATCGTCTGCACCCACTTCCTCGCGGCAGAGCTTCTCAACGGAATGGTGGAGCGCGGCGAGTGGCGCGGGACGTTCGGAGTCGTGGTCACGGACCTCGACGCGCACGCGCTGTGGGCGGCGTGCCCACGCGCGGACCGCTGGTTCGTCGCGCTGCCGGAGACGGTCGAGATCCTCGTCGGCAAAGGAGTGGCCCGCGAGAGGATCGTCGTCACCGGCATCCCCATCATGGGCGCCTTCTCAGCACGGCTCCCGTCACGCGAAGAGATTCGCGCGCGTCACGGAATGCCCGCAGACAAGCCGCTGATCCTCGTGTCCGGCGGTGGCGTCGGGGTTTCGCGCATGCACGCGACCATCGACGCGCTGCTCGGACTTGAGATCGAGTGCGGAGTCGCGCTCGTCTGCGGAAAGAACGAGCGGCTGCGCGCCGCCGCCGAGCGGGCGGTGACGGCCGCCGCGAATCCGCGCGTCCGCTGCACGGTGATCGGCTTCACCGACCGCATGCATGAACTCATGCACGCGGCGGACCTCTCGGTCGGCAAGCCGGGCGGCCTGACCTCGAGCGAGGCGCTCGCCATGGGTCTTCCGATGGTGATCATGAACCCCGTTCCAGGCCAGGAGGAGCGCAATAGCGACCATCTCCTCGAGTGGGGCGTCGCCATCCGCGTGAACTCACCGGAGAGCATCCGCTGGCGAATCGGCGCGCTGCTGTCCGATGCGCGGCGGCTTCGCGCGATGCGCGAGGCGGCGCTCGCGCGTGCGCGTCCCTTCGCGGCCGATGCGGTCGTCGAGTCGCTCCACCGCGTCGCGCTCGGTACGAACCCGGCGTCGGAGCCCGCGGCGGCGCCCGCTACTCAGGGAAGAACTCGTGCACGACGAGCAGGAACAGCGACCACACCACGGGTGAAGCGCTGATCACGATCGCGGCTCCGGCGAGGAATCGGCCTGCGCTGCGCTTGAGTCGCGCGAGGATCTCGCATGCCACGATCACCCACATCATCAAGGCGAACTTGAACGCGATCGCGCCCTGCATGCCCCACGCCTCGATCACGGCGTTCGCGACCGGATTCACCTCGACGCCGCCTCGGTCGAGGATCTTCCAGGTGAGCATGATGTCGAGGCTCGAGACGAAGATGATCCAGACGTAGGCGTTCTGAAAGTGCATCTCGGGACTGTGCGCGAAACCCAGCGGATCGCGGGCGTACGGTGTCCCGCACTCTGAGCAGAGCTCGGGCCGCTTGACGGCGTGCGAGTCCGCCGCGTAGCCACACTTGCCGCATCTGCCGTACTTCTCGCGCCGCCGTTGGCGGATCGCCAGCGGAAACGCAACCGATGCCCAGCACGCGCTCGACCAGAACACGATGTCGCCGACGAGGCCGAACCAGAGCGGCCGCATCGGCACGAGAAGCAACTGTCCGTCGACAAGGCCCAGGTTCCAGCAATGACGCGTCTCGGGCACGGGTACATGGCCATCCGGCAGGTTTGCGGGTCGGTACCACGACTCGCTCGCAAAGGCGCGAAATGGCCAGCCCGAGAGACCGGTGTCGATCCGGGCGAACGACGTAGCCTCCGCCGGCGGCGGCGCGACGACGACCGTCGCGGGCGGCGTTCGCTCCACCTCCCTCATCGCGTTCTCAAGCTGAAGCTCGATCACCGTGCCCGTGGGCCAGGTGCCACCGATCCGGCTTGCCTGCACGATGTACCAGTCGGACAACATGCCCCGATGGACAACGATGGTCGACATGCTGGCCGCCGTAGCGCCGATATCGATTCCGATCGCGCCGGGCCGCTCGTCGGCAACCGGCTTCAAAGGCATGGACAGCCAGTAGAGCCTCGGCTCGCCCCTTGCGGACGAGCCCTTGGAGGTGAGAATCAGCGGCAGTCCCCATGCCATAAAGAGCGTGATCACCACACCGCTCACGAGGAACGGAAGCAGTCGTCGCAGCCGTGCGAACGCCGACGTCATAACTTCACTATCGCATGGAAGCGAGGCGCTCGCCAATCGAACGTGCCCCGTCCCGGGCGAATCGCGCGCGGGACGGGGCACGGGGCCTGCGGATGGCGCGGCCGAGGCGAATCTCAGCGGCGGCGACGGCCCACGAGGCCGGCGAGGCCGAGCAGCGCAAGGACGCCCGGCGCTGGAATCGCCGAACCGATCGAAGCCGTGTCGCCATTGGCGGAGACCGTCACCTGCGATCCGATCGTGCCGACCGTGCTGACGATGCCGTTGTAGGCTGGGTCAAGCGTTCCCGATTCGGTCCAGCCGTAGAAGAAGCTCGAGCCCGACGTCGCGGCGCCGAAGCTCACCTGCGTGACCAGCGCGTTGGACGCGTCGAACAGGCCAACGCCATCGCCACCGGACGAGAGGCCGACGCCCGAGCCCGAGTAGAAGCCGACCTGCACGCCGCCCAGGCCGCCCCAGAAGTTGCGGAACCCGGCGATGGCCGCGCCAGCCGCCGACTCGATGAAGATGACGCTCTCGCCGGCGTTGATCGTGGTGACGCCATTGAGCGCGACGGAGACGCCGAAATTGAAGCTGCTGTCGTCCATGCGCCAGTTGGCGAGGCTGACCGCCGACGAACCGAAGTTGGTGACTTCGATCCAGTCGGGTGTCGCTGAGCCATTGCCGTTGGACGAGCTCATGGCTTCGGTGATGCGGATGTTGGCGTTGGCCGACGATGCGAAGACGGAAAGGGCGGCGAGCATGCTGCCGCAGGTCGTGAGGGTTCGGGACATGAGTCAATCCTTGTCGAGGGGGCGATGGCAGTCGCGGAGGGGACACCGCGGCTCGAAGCAATTCGAGTCATAGAAACCTACGCGCCCGCTGTTCACGATCAACCAAGAACGCGCTCAGGAACGCTTCTGATCATGTCAAGGCGCGCCGGCGCAAGATGACCAAGCAGCACCTCGGCGACGCGCCGCCAGCTCTGGCCGCGCGCGTGCGCAACGCACGACAGCCTCGGGACTTGCAGCGCACGCGCCGCAGCGGCATCGAGTCGCTCGTCCAGCGCACCGTTCACGCCTTCCCGCACGACGTCGATCGGACCGGTCACCGGATAGGCGGCCACGGGCAGTCCACATGCGTTCGCCTCGAGCATCACGATTCCGAAGGTGTCGGTTCGGCTCGGAAAGACCAACACGTCTGCCGCAGAGTAGTGCGCAGCGAGCTCGTCGCCAAACCGGTAGCCCGCGAACACGATCTCGGGACATGCGCGCTGAAGCCGCTCCCGCTCCGGTCCGTCGCCGACAACCACCTTGGAGCCTCGGAGGTTCGCCTCGACGAAGGCGTCGATGTTCTTCTCTCGCGCGACCCTCCCGGCATAGAGGTAGATCGGCCGCGGCAGGTCTGCGAACAGTTCGCTTGCGACGGGACGGAAGAGATCGGTGTCGACGCCCCGGCACCAGGTCTGCGCGCGCGTGATTCCCTCGCGCCGGAGCTGGTCGGTCACCTGCTGCGTGGGCGCGAGGGTCGCGCGGGCACCGCCGTGGAACCACCGCATGAAGCGCCAGGTGATGCGGCGCGGAAGTGCGAAGTACTGCTTGAGATACTCGGGAAACTGCGTGTGGTAGCTCGTCGTGTAGGGAATGCCACGCGATTCGCAGCGGCGGCGGGCCTCGAGGCCGATTGGGCCTTCGGTCGCGATGTGCACGGCATCGAAGGGCTTCTCCATCGCGCGCCCGACCACACGCCACGGCGCGAGGGAGAGGCGTATCTCGTTGTATCGCGGGGCCGCAATGGTCCGCCCGAGCCCCGGGTGAAGCACCTCGACCTCATGCCCCATCGCGACCAGTTCGCGGATCGTCTGCTGCCACGTGCGCACGACGCCATTCACCTGCGGCGACCAGGCATCGGTCGCCAGCAGGATCCTCACTTGCCCTCTCCGGAGAGCAGGATCCGCGCATCGAAAGCCGTGCCGCGCTGAAGCCACGGATCGGTTTCGTCCGAGTCGTCGCCCGAGTTGTCGGCGATCGCCCTCGCAGCGTCGCGCTCGGCGAGGAACGCGAGGCCGTCGAGAAGCTCGATGCGGCCGTCATCATGCTCGACGAGCGCGGTGCAGCTCTCGACCCAGTCGCCGCAGTTGAGGTACTCGAGCGTCCCGATCATCCGCTGCTCGGCCTTGTGGATGTGCCCGCACACGACGCCGTCGAAGCCGCCGGCGCGGGCCTCTGCCACAAGCGCCTGCTCGAAGTTCGAGATGAAGTTGCACGCGCTCTTGACGCGCGCCTTGATCGCCTGCGAAAGCGAATCGTAGGGAAGTCCGAAGAGTCGCCGGCCGAAGTTGTAGACGCCGTTGATCTTGAGGAGCACCTCGTAGCCGACCGTGCCCGCAAGCGCCAGCAGCCGCGAGTTGCGCACGACGAGATCGAACTGGTCGCCATGGGTGACGAGGAGGCGCCGACCATCGGCCGTGAGATGCACCGCCGTCATCGCCATCTGCATGCCGCCGAACGAGAGCCCGCAGAACGGCCGCGCAGCCTCGTCGTGGTTTCCCGGCACATAAACGATCGTCGTGCCCTTGTGCGACATCTTGAGAAGGCGGCGCATGACCGAGTTGTGCGTGTCCGGCCAGTACCAGCGCTGCCTGAGACGCCACATGTCGATCACGTCGCCGACGAGGTAGACGGTGTCGCAGTCGACCTGCTTGAGGAAGCGCGCGAGCTCCTTTGCCTTCGCGCCGCCCGAGCCGAGATGACAATCACTGATGAACAGAGTCCTGTATCGCGCCTTCATGCGTCGAACCTCCGTGGTTCTAGGTGACAGAACCGACTCCGCCGAATCCATGGCGGAATGGACGCTAGGAAGATCGACTTCGTCTGTTCAGACGCGGATAAACCCGCGCGAAGGCGCGGTGAGCGGTTCGCGTGGAGCTGGTCGCGTCACACCACGCGGTCGCCCGCGGGGATGTTGAACGCAGGGCCGAGGTTGACCTGGACGAGCTTCTCGCCTGTCTTCTCGGCCTGCACGGCCTGCGCGGCGGTTGGGTCGACGAAGTCGGAGTGGCACGACGCCTTGCCTTCGGCGGCGCCGACGGCCTTCTTCGTCTTCGACGCGAGCTTGTGGATCTCCTCGGGGCTCAAAACGCCGCGCTTCGCGAGGATCTCCTGCTGCTCGGGCGTGAGCGCGGCGCTCTTCACGGGCTTGCCGCGCTGGTACTCCTCGTCCTTGCCCGATGCGAACTCCTGGATCTCCTTCGAGATGCGCACGCTGCACCAGTCGTGGCCGCACATGGCGCAGAAGTCGGTGTCGACATCGAGGTCCTCGTCGTGGTAGGCGCGCGCGGTGTCGGGGTCGAAGGAGAGCTCGAAGTGCTTCTCCCAGTTGAGCGCGGCGCGGGCCTTGGTGAGCTCGTCGTCGCGGTCGCGGGCGCCTGGGATGCCGAGCGCGACATCGGCCGCGTGCGCCGCGATCTTGTAGGCGATGCAGCCCTGCTTCACGTCGTCCTTCTTCGGGAGCCCGAGGTGCTCCTTCGGCGTGACGTAGCAGAGCATGCTGGCGCCGTGGTAGCCGGCGGCCGTCGCGCCGATGCAGCTCGTGATGTGGTCGTAGCCCGGGAAGATGTCGGTGACGAGCGGCCCGAGCACATAGAAGGGCGCGCCATGGCAGAGCCGGCGCTGCAACTTCATGTTGAACTCGATCTGGTCGAAGGGCACGTGGCCAGGGCCCTCGATCATGACCTGGACGCCCATGCGCCACGCGCGTTCCGTGAGTTCGCCGAGAGTCTCGAGCTCTGCGAGCTGCGCGCGGTCGGTCGCGTCGGCGAGGCCGCCCGGGCGCAGGCCATCGCCGATCGAGAAGGTCACGTCGTGGCGGCGCATGACCTCGCAGATCTTCTCCCAGCCGGTGTACATCAGGTTCTGCCTGTTGTGAACGAGCATCCACTTCGCAAGGAGCGACCCGCCGCGCGAGACGATGCCGATGAGGCGCTTCTTGATGAACGGCAGATGCTCCTTCAGGACACCCGCGTGGATCGTGAAGTAGTCGACGCCCTGGCGCGCCTGGTGCTCGAGGGTTTCAAGCACCATTTCTTCGTTGAGGTCCTCGATCTTGCGGCCGATGATCATCGAGTAGATCGGGACGGTGCCGATCGGCACGGTGGAGTTCTGGCAGATCGCCGCGCGGCATTCGTCGAGGTTGCCGCCGGTCGAGAGATCCATGACCGTGTCGGCGCCCCACTTCTCCGCCCACTTGAGCTTCTCGACTTCCTCATCGGTGCCCGACGAGACCGGCGATGCGCCCATGTTGGCGTTGATCTTCGTCTTCGACGCGCGGCCGATCGCCATCGGGTCGAGCTTGAAGCCGAGGTGCGCGCGGTTCGCGGGGATCACCATGCGGCCGGCCGCGATCTCGTCGCGGACCTCGATGGCGGTGAGGTGCGGCTCGCGCTCGGCGACGCGCTTCATCTCGGGCGTGACGATGCCGAGGCGCGCGCTCTCGAGCTGCGTGATCGGCGTGAACGACTTCGGATAGATGACGCGGCGCCACTGGCCGCGGGCGCTCGCGAACTCGACGGAGTCGAACGACTCGCCGCAGCATCCGACGCACTTCGCGTGCGATGGCTCGGCGAGCTCGACCGTCGACCAGCCCGCGGGAAGGAAGTCCCACGCGGTCCTGGCGCTTGGTTCGGGCATGCCGGGGGTGTCGGGCGACGCGAACGCGTAGGGCCCGCCGACATCGGCGCGCTTCGCGAATGAGCCTGGCGTGGTGCCCTGTGCGCCGGTCGACGGATTGTGCGCACCGTGCATGGGGAGCGCGTAGGAGGTGCCGAGCGTGTTCGCGGTGGTGATCATCGTTCTTCCTTCAGGCGCCGGTCTGGCGACGGAAGTGAAGGAAGGCGCGGATCCGCGCATTCGCTTCCCTCCGCCGGTGCGAGCCGGATCAGGTTCAACGGGTGCTTCTCAGCGTCCTCTTCTGGCGGGACGCGCCCCGAGCGAGGTACCAGTGTAGCCGAAGCGTCATCCCTTCCACTGCTCGCGGGACATCACGATGAAGTCGCTGGGGCCCAGGGACTTGCCCATCTGCCGGAGCATGCTTGAGATCTGCGCGGCGTGGTAGTGCTGGTGCGTGCAGACGTGGAGGAAGATGTCGTGCCCGTTCGTGACGTACGACTTGCCGTCGCGGACGCGGCCGAAAGGCTTCGCGAGGAACGCGGGGTCGGCTGCGCGATCGAGGAGCTTCGCCCAGCGCGCGTCGATCGGCTTCCACGCTTCCTCGAGCGCAGCAAGACTCGGGAACGCGTCGACGGACGGGATCAGGGTGGCAGGGTCGACTTCCTCGAGCACGTTCGCCCAGACGAGTTCGGCGCCCCACAGGTGAACGATGGTCCCGAACAGGGAACCGACGCCCATCTCGAAGGGACGGCGGAGTTCGGCGTCGGAACAGGTGCGGGCGGCGGCGAGGATCTTGTTGCGGGTCCAGAGGCGGTGGTCGTGGAGACGGCGAATGGTGTCGGCTGCGGTCATGCGACGAGGATACGGCGGCTGCACGGCACGTGCAGCGATCAGGCTTGGCCGCGGAGAACCGCCGCCCGCGCCACGATCGACGCCGCCGCGCACGCGACATGCCGTTCGCCGCGCGCGCACTCGTCGACGATCAGCGCTGGCTGCGACGCGGCCAGCGCCGCAGCCACCGGCCGGTTCGGTGCGAAGCGGTCGACCCGTGCCAGCGAGAACGCCCGCGTTGCGTGCAGAGCCGCCAACACCCGCACATGCATCGCCGCCAGAAGCCGCGTCTCATTGCCTCCACTCGATCGAAGCGCCGATGCACGTTCCTCACGCGCCACAACCTCGACCGCGTGCGCACAGTGTGCTGCAAGCCACCGCGCGAGCGCCGCGATCTCGGTCTGCGTGCACATCTTGGAATCGCGAACCCCACGCGCAAGCAACTCATGCTCGCTCGAAACCGGCACCGCCACCGCCGCAACCGCCAGCGGCCCCTCCCGTTCGCCCTTGCCGGACTCGTCGCTGCCCGCGACCACCGCAACGCGCTCTGGAGCGTCGCCGCCATCCGGAATCGCGCGGTCCGAGGGGAACGCCGTCCGGTGCCGTGCATCAAAGTCGTCCGCACGCCGGCCGTCGTCGGCCTCGACCAACACGAGGCCCGCACCGCCGCGCACCCGCACGCCGTCGTCATGGTGGTACTCCCACTCGCCGAGCGCATCGGGCGGCGACACCGCGTGGAAGTCGTGGCGCTCGAGCAGTTCGCGCAGCGGCGCAAGCCGCGCCGACGCGCGTCGGTAGACGAGAATCACCGGTGATCGCTCGGTCGCCACGCGGGTAGGCTACCCGCATGACGACGACGGCAGCACCCACCTATGCCGCGGATCTTGACTCGATCCGCGCCGCCCAGCGACGAATCGACCCATTTGTTCGCAGGACGCCCGTTCTCACGAGCGCCACGCTGGACGAGATCTCGAGCCGCCGGCTCTGGTTCAAGTGCGAGCTCTTCCAGCGGACTGGGTCGTTCAAGTTCCGCGGCGCCACCAACGCCGTCCGCATGCTCGACGACGCGACGGCGGCGGGCGGCGTCGTCACGCACTCTTCCGGAAATCACGCGCAGGCCCTCGCGCTCGCCGCACGCATGCGGGGCATCGATGCGCACGTCGTCATGCCGTCGAACTCGGCCGAGATCAAGAAGGCAGCGGTGCGCGGCTACGGCGCCCGCATCGTCGAATGCGAGGCGACGATCGCCGCGCGCGAAACCGCCGCCGCGCAAGTCATCGCCGAGACCGGCGGCACGATGATCCCGCCCTACAACCATCCCGACGTCATCGCGGGCCAAGGCACGATCGCACTTGAACTTCTCGACGAGTGCCCGCAGCTCGACGCGATCGTCGTGCCGCTCGGAGGCGGCGGGATGATCGCGGGCATGGCGATCGCCGCGAAGGCGCTCAAGCCGTCGATCCGCATCATCGGCGCCGAGCCGGAGCTCGCGGGCGACGGCGCCGCGTCGAAGCGCGCGGGCGCCATCCAGCCGCAGATGCCGCCCGTCACGATCGCGGACGGCCTCCGCGGCACGCTCGGCCCGCTTACGTTCCCCGTCGTGCGCGACCTCGTCGACGAGATCGTGCTTGTCAGCGAGGCCGACATCGCATCGCACATGCGCCTCGTCTGGGAGCGCATGAAGCTCACGATCGAGCCAAGCGCCGCGGTGGGCGTCGCAGTCGCGTGCGGCGAGTGGATGCGCAAGAAGAAAGACCACGCCGACGTCGGCGTGGTCCTCTGCGGTGGGAATGTCGATCTCGCGCATCTGCCGTTTGGCTGACGCGCGTCAGGCATCACGCATCGGCCGGCTTCTGCTTCCGTGTCTCGCGCTCGCGCTCGAGCTCGCGGCGCAGTTCCTCCATGCGCTCCTCCATGCGGCGCAGGCGTTCCTCGCCCGCATCGGCGGCCGGCGCAGGAGCGCTCTTCGCCTCAGGTTGCTTCGGGTCGGCGGGCGTTGCCGCGCCGCCGCCGGCTTCAGGTTCCTCGCTGAACATGCGGTCAAGCCGCTTGTTGAGTCGATCGACCATCTCGCGCACGCGGGCCTCGATCTGCTCCATGCGCTCGGCATCGAGTCCCTGGAACTGCGAGAAGTCGGGCATCTCCGGCATGATCGTGATGTCTTCGAAGTTCGGCATCCGGATCTCACGGCGCTTGCCATCGGGCCCGATGAAGAACATCACGTTGTCGCCGGACTCGGCATACTCAAGGCCAGAGTCGCCCGCGAGGCCAGCGGCCGCGATCTTCGCGGCGTCGAAGGCCGCAGTCTCGACCTTGACATCCTTCGTCTCGCTTCCGCGGCGAACCGAGAGCGTCATCGTGGTGCCCGGCGCGGCGTCGGCAATGGCCCGCCGAAGCGCATCCATCGGGGCGCCGGGCTTGCCGTTGATCGCGACGATCACGTCAAACCTCTCAAGCCCGGCCTTGTGGGCCGGCATCTGGTCGAGGATGCTCGTGACCATCGTCACCTGGAACGGGTCGATCTTGAGGTGATGCGCGAGCGCTTCATCGATCTGGCCGAAGCCCACTCCGATCATCGACTTGGCAGGAGCGGCGGCGACGGCCGGAGCGATGCCGACGCTCGGAGCGATCGACATCGAGAGCCCGGAAGTCCCGAAGAGCATCGGGATCTCCTGCATGACGTTGCCGTTCTCGTCGAGGACCTCGACCATGCTTCCCTTCTGACGCACGCGGCTCGCGGGAACTTCTTCGTCGTCGATGCGCAACGAGACGATCTTGCCGTCGGCCATCGTCATCTCGATGATGGCGCCGTCGGCGGTCTCCGTCTGCATGGTGATGGTGGCGCGCGTCTCGAGCGAGAGGCCGCTCTGGGGAGCCGCGAGCGCGCCGCTTGCAGCGGCTCCTGCGAGGAGGCCCGAGAGAATCGTGCTGGTGATGGTGTTCATGCGTGGCATGGTGAATCCAATCGGTGGTGTGTTGCAAGAGCAGGACAGGCGTACGCCCATCGGATGCATCAGCGAATCTCTTCCGTCCGAGGGCGGATCACGACCGGCGCGAGCGCGCCGGATTCGTCGACGGGCGCGAGGCGATAGAGCTCGGGCAGCACGCGCCGCTCGACGATCTTCCGCATGATGAGAACCTCGAAGCCCTCGCCCGCACCGAGCTCGCGCGAGCCGATGATGGTGGGAGCCTCCACGTCGCCATAGATGACGCCTTCGGAGCGCGCCTTCTCGACGTAGGCGTCGAACGCGTCGTCCGACGTGGCGAAGCCGCTGAATCCCGCGAGGTTCTCGCGTGGCTGCGCGTCGAAGGCGCGCATCGGCACCACGCTGCGGCCGAACCATGCGAGCGCGATCAGCGCGGCCACGGCCCAGCCGAGGCCCACGCGTCCGCCAAACGCCGGGCGCGCCGGTGGCAGCGCGACCGTGTCCGCGACGGCGTGGATCTCGCGCGCGGCGCGGGCAAGACGCAGTTCGTCGGCCTGCCACATCGCGAGTTCCTCGAGGATCGATGGGTCGGAGGCGCCGCGGGCACGTACGGCCGCAAGCGCATCGCGATCGCCCGACACGGCGCGCGACAGGAGGATGTCGAGCTCGATCTCTGGATCGAGCCGCGGGTCGTTGTTGGAGTTGCCGTCGTTCATGGAACCGTCTCCGTCTGTCATGTCACTGATCTATCGAACGCCATCCGCCGCATCCATTCGATCCATCTCGCCGGAATCAAGCTGCTGAAGCAGCTGGCGCAACATGCGCCGTCCGCGTGCAAGCCTCGTCTCGACCGTCGTCTCAGGCACGCCGAGAAGCTGAGCGAGCTGTCGCTGCGAGAGCCCCTGCGTCGCCTGCAGGAGCAGCGGTTCGGCGAACTGCGACGGGAGCCGCTCGAGAAGCGCCAGCATCTCGGCGGCACCACGACCTGCGTCGGCCTTGGCCACGGGCTCACCGCCGGCGTGCGCCACCGCGCGCACCGCGCGCGTCTCAGCCGCCTGGCTGCGCGCAGCCATGCGAGCAACGTTCACAGCCACGACGCGAAGCCAGCCCCGAAGGCTCGCCGCGTCGCGGACATCCTTGCACTTCGCGACGAAGGTCGCGGCGACCTCCTGCAGCAGGTCCTCGACGTCGGCCGAACGCGGCGCATGGGCCGCGATCACGCTGGCGATCCAGCGCCGGTTGGAGGCCCAGACTTCCTCAAGCGCGGCGCGGTCGCCGCTTGCTGCGCGCGCAAAGAGCCGGACTTCCTGGACGTTCGCCAGAACCGCGTCATCGCCGGCGTCGCGAATATCGCTCGCAACTGCCTTGATTTGAGGGGTCTCCTCGCGTTCCATCATTGTGACGTTCAGCGTACTCATCGGTGTTGCACACGGCATTCTGGAGCGGCAATCGACTACCGAGACCCCTTGGATGCAGATCGGAGGATGCAGAGACGCCACGGATCCGTCAGACCGGAGAAGATTTCCCCCGGTTTTCGGACGCTGAAGCCGACGTTGGCTACCAGTTCGAGAGCAGGATCCCGAGGTCTGCTGAGCTGATCTCGCCGTCGCCGTCAAGGTCCGCGTCCGCGGCGAACGGGTCGATCGGCGCCCCGGGGTCGATCGGACCCCAGGCGCTCAGAAGCGCCCCGAGATCGGCGGAATCGACGGCGCCGTCGCCGTTGATGTCCGCGATGCCAAGGCAGTCGATGCGAAGACGCCAGCGGGTGCCCACCACCTGGACCGGCGGAGGATCGGTCGGATCGGGCGGCTCCTTGGGATCGATCTCATCGCAGTCGATCCCATCGCGCCACGAACGGTTCGCGTCGCCGGCGCCAAGAATCAGCGTGCCCGTTCCCGCTGTCGTGAGGAACACGAGCCGCACCTCGCCCGCGCAAAGGCCGGGAGCCGAGAGCCAGCGGACCTCGTTCGGACCCTCTGCGCCGCCGAGCATGTACTGCAGCTCGATTGGAAACTCCGCCTCGACCGTGACGGCCACGCGCCGCCGCGCCGTTCCATCGAGCGCGAACCACTCGAGGTCGCGCGGGCCTCCGTCGACCACACGCCCCTTGAGCGATGCGCCGCAGGCAAGGTCGATGCGCGGCCACTCCACAGCCGCGCCCCAACCGTCGTTCAGACGCTTGTAGCAGGGCTCGGCTTCGTCGGGAATGCCTTTCGTGTCGATGGTGCAGCGCGGCACGTCGCAGAATCGCTCGGCGGCTGACGCGCACACATCGTCCCACGCGCCGAAAGTGCACCACGGATCGACGGCGACGATGAACTCGCAGCAATCGAAGTCCTCGCAGCCGGGTGACCCATGCGCGACGCCGCACGCGCCCGTCGCCGGGCAGTTGATTCCGTCGCATTCCTGCAGCGCGATGTCGACGCAGGACTGGGTCCACGAACTGTCGCAGCAGGCCGGATCGATGTCGCAGACGATCTCGCAGCACTCCGGCATGACGCAGCCGGGATTGGCGTGCACTTCGCGACAGTCGCCCGGCGCCGGGCACTGGGCCACCGCGCGCTCGGGTGCGCAGGTGTAGGCGACCGCGAGCGCCGCGAGCAACGCGCCGATGTCGCGCCGCGAGTTCATCGCGTGGACTCCTGCGCGCGCGCGGCGGGAATAGCGGGTGCAGGCGTCGACACGTGCGCATCGCCGCGCGGCGGACGCGCCAGCGACAGAAGCCAGATCGCGATGTCGCACGAGTCCGCCACGCCGTCGTCGTTGAAGTCGGCCACGACCGGTGCGAGCCGCGCGGGTTCGTCTGATGTCGTCTCGGTTGCGTCGACGTACACGGGAACGGCTGCGCCCTTCGCGGGCCTCGCGTTGCTCGCGCCATTCGCGTCGCTCGCGCGCGGCGGACCGCCGGCGACGCCATCGCAGCCTGTCTGCTGCGGCGTGGTGTTGCGTCGAACGAACAGCGACCGGCCGATCCCGTCAATCCCGATGAGATCGAGATCGCAGTCGCCATCGACGTCGATCGCATCGAGATGGCGCGTGAGCTGGCCCGACGATGGCGCGAAGTCGACCTCGAGCTCGAATCCCGCCGCATTGACGCGCCGCATCACCGCAACTCCGCCCGGCAGCGCCTGTCCCGTCACGGCGTCCATGTCGCCGTCGCGGTCGAGATCCGCGCAGATGATCGAGAAGGCGTACCCAAGCGGCGCGCCCACCGCGACCACGCGCTCGACGAAGCGGCCCGTGCCGTCGTTCATGAACGCAACGACCTTCTGCTCACCGACGTTGAGAAGCGCTGGCAGCGCGACGTCGAGGTCGCCATCGCCGTCAAGATCGACAAGCTGGATGCTCGTGATCGCCGGGCGATTGCCATCGACGAGCGGCACCCGGTGCTCGATCGCGCGCACGAACCGACCGCCTTCGTTCCTGAGCAGCGCCCAGCGCCCACCACCGAGTTGATTCGCGACGAGATCGAGATCGCCGTCACCGTCGACATCGCCTGCGACCACCATGCGCGGGAGGCTGAGACCGCCGAGGAACGTGCCGAGGCGTACGCGCGACGTGCGCTCGAAGCGCTGCGCGCCATCGATCCGGCCGTTGTTCGTGAACACATCGACGCAGAATCCCGCGTACTGCGAGACAGCGACGTCGACATCGCCGTCGCCGTCGAAGTCGCCCACGGCGATTCCCTGTGGATCGCGGCCCATGCCCGGCGCAGACGTCGCGGATGGCTCGATGCCCACGAGCGTCTCGGCCGGCGCGAACGTTCCATCGCCAAGACCACGATGAAAGACGAGCCGTGGAACATCGCCGCGCCATGCCGTCACGAGGTCGGCCAAGCCATCGGCGTCGATATCCGCAAACTCGAGCCAATCTGTGAAGCCCTCGGCGACGAGCGTCTGCATGACCGTGAACGTCGCGCCGACGCCGCCCTTCAGGATGAAGAGCCTGTCCTCGGTGTCGCGGCCAGCCACCGCGAGATCGACGCGGCCATCGCCATCGATGTCGCGCGCCCGGAACATGGTCGGAAAGTACTGCTCGGGGAAAAAGAAGTTGACCTGCGACGCGAAGGTGAGCGGTGTCTCGTCTGCTTCTGCGGTTGCCGCCGTGGCGATTGCCGCGCACGAGCACCCGATGGCGATTGCGAGCGCCGACGGACGTCGAGTGGGGAGCGGAGTCGGGCGGGCGCGCTCGTGCATCACGCGCATGGGTTCTCCGGAAGCAACGAACGTCCCATCACCTGCGCTCTCCCGCGCGACGCGGCGCAGAGGCTCACGCCGTCCAGTTGGTCAGCACGATCGCAAGATCGGCGGAGTCGGTCGTGCCGTCCGCGTTCAGGTCGCTTACGCCGGGCTGGCCCCAGCTCGTCAGCAGGATGCCGAGATCCGACGAGTTCACGAGGAAGTCGCCGTCGAGGTCGCCTGGCACAGCCTGACGCGTTCCCGTCGCGGCGAGGGTCGCGTTGAGGTTGGTGCTCAGCGTGACCTGGGTCACGGTGCCGCTCATCAAGAGATTCGCCGTGTTGCCGGCGGGAAGCACCGTCGGAAGCGCGATCGGCTGGTCGGTGAACGCGCCGTCGGTGATGGGCTGTGTCTCGGACGACTGATTGCTAATCGAGAGTGCGAGCGATACGCCCGTGTCGGTGACGGTCACGGTGCCCGAAAGCGGCAGCACGCCCGGCGACACCGAGCTCTCGGCCACGGGCGACCCGAGCACGTCGGCGGAGAGGATCACGTTGACCGGCACGGCGACGGCGAGCGTGTACCGATTGCCCTTCTGCGGCACGAGCGCGCCCGTCGCATCGGCCGTCTGTACGGCGCGCAGTTCGGTGATGCTCGCATCGCCGACCGGGACCGGCACGTTGAACCCACCGAAGAACGTCGAGTTTGGCGCGAACGTGCGGAACGTCTGGAAGTTGATGTTCACGGTGGCGGGAAGCGTCGCCGACGTGCCGCCGAGCAGATTCATCGAGAGCGAGCGGATCGTGACCTGCAGCGTCTCGAGGTCGATCGACGCGACCCAGGCGCCGCTCGGCACCGAGTTGATATTTCCGTTGACCGCGAACGAGGCCGTGTAGTTCACCGGCAGGTTGCCGCTTCCGCCGAACAAGCCTGGGCGCGTGAGCGTGCCGGTCGGGTTCGTCGTCGCGTTGTAGTTGCCGATCAGCGTTCCGCTGAAGGGCGCGGTGATGCCGGTGGTCTGGACCAGCGAACTACCCGTCGGGTTGATCGAGCAGCTGTAGTTCGCTCCTGCCGCGAGCGTGGCGGAGGTGACGGACGCGGCGACGGACAGGGCGACGAGGGCTGCGGAGGCGCGGATGATTCGTGCGAGTGTCATGTTCTTCATCTCGGGATTCTTCATCTCGGGATTCTTCTTCGCGAGTACTTCATCGCGGATACTTCATCGGGTGGCTGGGGCGAGCGCGCTGCGAACGCGGCATTCGGGACGTCGGCGTGCGCGACTCCTCGCGCGGCGAGCAGATCGCCATCGTCGCGTGGCCCGGATCCGTCGCGACAGCGTACCTCTCGAGAGGCCCGATCCAAGGGGGTCGTAGGCATTCAGCGGAGGAAAGGTGCCATGCGATGCCGCCCAGGCCGCGTCCGGAGAGCGCTCGGCCCGCCTTTATCCCCCACTGGGCGCGCGACGCTCGGCGATCAGCGCATCGAGTCGCTCAAGCCGCGTCCGATGAAGCGGCCGGTCTGGCTCGAGGAACATGAGCGCCTCGATGTGCGGACGCGCGCGCTCGAGCGAACCCGACTCGACCGCGATCGCGGCCGCAAGTTCGCGCACCGACGGGTCGAACGGGTTCATGCGCACCGCGCGCTCGACAGCGGTGATCGCGGCGGGGAAATCCTTCCCCGCTCGGCGATTGCGCGCGATCGCCACGGCGTAGATGTTGTCCTTGTCGGCGCGGATGTCGAGTTCGCGCAGGTGGAAGAGCGCGCGCTCGTCGCCGCCTGCGGAGAGGTCGCCAGACGCCGTCGCCATGCGCGCCCAGATCCGATGCGGGTACGGATCGACCGGCCGCAGGCGGGCGTAGCGCTCGAGCAGCTGCAGCGCCTCGGCCGCCTCTTCGCCTGCGCCGAACTTCGCGCGACGGAGCTGCATCTCGACGAGATCGCCGTGGTCGGGGAAGCGGGCGACGAAAGCGCGCACGGTCGCTTCGTCGAACTCGACCTTCGGCATCGGAGTCGGCGGCCACTCCGCGGCGCGGAGCCTGAACCGCGTCGAGCCAGGCGCACCGATCGCATTCGCCCATGCCTGCGCGACCGCCGCGAGGCGCTCGGCCTGGGCTTCCGCAAGCGCGGCCTCCGCCGATTCATCGCCTGCCGCGAGCTCAAGCGCGAGTTCCCGCATCGATGGACGCGGATCAAGCCCCCACGCGCGCACCTCGGCGCCGGCCCACGAGAGGAAGCCCGCGAAGAACTCCTCGCGCGAGATCCCGAAGGTGCGGCGCATCGCCTCATCTTCGGTGATTCCCTCGGCGTACGAGTTGAGCAGCGTGCGGATCGCATCCCAGCCGTAGCGATCCTCCATGTACTCGACCATCCAGCGCCCTTGCGCGTACGCCTGCTGGCGGTCCGTCGCCTTGCGCGGACGGACGAACGCCCAGTTGATCTCGTCGAGATCGAACAGCATCTGCCGCCGCCACGCGGCCGCAAGCAGCGCGCATGTCTCGAAGGTCGCGGGCGTATCTTCGAGCACCACGGCAACGGCTTCGGTCAGCCAGTGCGGAATGCGGTTGCGCGTCATCGAGAGCGTGACCGTGTGCGTGTACTCGTGCCGCAACACCGCCAGCGGATCGAAGAGCCCGAGATGCTTGTCCCGCGCGCCCTCCTTGGGGATCTCGATCGCGATGGTCGGACCCGTGCAGACGGCGATCGTATGGATGCGCGGCAGTCCGGTCACGCGCACGCCGAAGCTGCGGTGGTCGGGCATCACGTCGATGATCGTCTTGCGCGATGGCTCATGCTTGAGCCGCGCACAGATTTCGTCGTGCATGGGGTCGAGGACGTCGGCGAGCAACCGCGCCACCAGCGCGGCGTCGCCGTCGGGGTGGCGGATGATGAAGTGCTTCGTCTCGATCCGGTTCCACGACGCGAGCTGCTCGGCGATCTTCAGCGTGAAGAGCGCGCGTTCATCGTGCGGATCAAGCGCGACCGCCTGGCGGAGATCGGCGACGGCGCGCGCCTCTTCGCCATCCTGCATCGAGAGAAGCCCAAGCTCGGCGCGCGGCGCGGACCATGCGGGTTCGAGCGCCGCCGCCCGCTCGAGCGTGGCGCGCGCCTCCGCGTACTGCCGGTCGAACACGAGCTGCCGCCCAGCGACCAGAATCGCCTCGGCGGACCCTTTCTCGCGGGCGGCGATCTCGGCGAGCGTCGTCTCCATCGCCTTGAAGTCGTACCGAGCCGCCTCGGACGCAGCGCGCCACGCCAGGGCCTCGCGCGGACGATCGGCGCGCGCGAGCACAGGCGCGAGCGACTCCGCAGCGCCCTGCGCGTCATCCGAGAGGAGACGCGACTGCGCCTCGAGGAACGCCGCAAGCGGGTGCGACGGATCGAGCCGGCGCAAGGCCGACGCAGCGCGGCCGGCGCCGACGAAGTCGAAGCCACCGAGCGCCAGCCTGCCGAGGAGGTACCACGCCTCCGCGTTGCGCGGCGAGAGGCCGAGCGTTTCCTCAAGCGCGGCCGCAGCCTGCTCGCGGGCGTTGCGCTCGAAGAGCAACTGCGCCTCGCGAAGCCGAATGCGCGGCTCGAGGCGATCGAGGGTGTCACGGGCGCGGCCAAGCGCGCGCAGGAGCGACCCGTAGGTGCTGGCGGCGCCGGCGTCGAGCCGGATCCGGAGCGCGCCGAGGTCGACGGCCGCAAGGACGTCGTCGACGTCCTTCGCATCGGAGAGCGCCGCGGTGGCGGCGTCGGCGGTCGCGATCTCGAGCGCCTCTGCGCCGCGACCGACGCGCGCGAGGCTCCGGGCTCGGAGCGCGAGGAGCGGAAGCGCAGATGCGCCCTCGGTCGCTCGCAGGACACCCGCGTCGTCGCCGAGGCGCGACAACGCCTCCACGCGCAGCGCGAGGGGGACATCGGCGGCCTCCGGCGACTCGAGCGCGAGCGCGGGATCGCGAAGCTGCCAGCGCTCGAGCGCGACGCGCGCGCGCCGGCTCGGCGAGGAAAGATCGAGGTCGTCGTAGAGGCCGTGGCGGACCCGCAGGTCGCTTCGCTCGTCTTGAGTCAGGTACCCGGCCGACGCTGCCTCGAGCACCGCGGGCAAGGGCGCAATGAACTCGGGAATGCCGGAATCCTGCGCAAGGCCGGGCCGAACGGCTGCAAGGACGGCCAAGGACAGGAACCAAGCGGCAACTCGGGTGTACGACACGACGTGAGCGTAGCACGGGGAGCACCACCCCGCCGGAATCCGGCCCACTCGGCTACCGTCTACCAACCATGCTCCCGATCGGAACATCGCTTCTCTCCTGCCTCTTCGCCTCGCTCCTCGCACTCGCGGGCGGCGCCCAGGACGCGCCGCCTTCGCCGCCGGCGGGTGGCGCACCCGCAACGACGCCGGTGCCCGCAGCAACGCCAGCGCCAGTTGCGAAGCCGGCCGAGACGCAAGCCGACCCGGTGAAGGCGCGCGTTGATGCGTTCCTCGACGAACTCGAGCGTTCCGGCGCGACGACCGCGAGTCTCAGCGGCAACGTCGCGATCGAGACGAACGATCTCTTCAAGGAGACGAGCGAGTACCGCGCGGGCCGTCTCGTGGTCGAAGGCAAGGGCTCGAAGCGTCGGATCGCGCTCCATCTCGACGAGCTCATCGTCGACGGCCACGCATCGAAGACGGTCGACCACTACATCTTCGCCGATGGGTGGTACTGCCGGCTCGATCACAAGAACCGCTCGTTCACCAAGCGGAACATCGCGCGCGGCGAAGACGATCCCCTGCAGTCCGTGGGCGGACAGATTCCCATTCCGATCGGGCTCAAGAAGACCGACATCCTCGCGCGCTTCACCGTGAACGAGACGCAGATTCCCGTGGACATCCCCATCCTCGGAAGCATGCAGAACGTGGCCGGGCTGAAGCTTGTGCCGAAGGAGGGCACCGAGGCCGCGAAGGAGACCGACTCGCTCGAGCTGTTCTTCGACCGCGTGAGCCTCGCCCCAATCGGGGTCGTGATTCGCGCGAAGGTGGCGCGGCCGGAAATGGCGCGCTGGACTGCGGCGCGCCTGACTGCTCCTGTGGTGAACGGTGACGTCAGCGAGGCCGACCGCGCGAAGCTCGTCGTGCCAGAACGCGCGCCCGAGGGCTGGGCGACCGTCGACGAGACGAAGTAGCAGCCCGAGCGCGCCACAAACACGCGCGTTCGAGGCAGGCCGCGGATTCACTCCAAGGCCTTCCCACCAAAGGCCTGCCCACCAAAGCTCGCCGCCGCAGCGGCGAGCGCTCAAATACGCGGCGAGCGCTCAAACACGCGGCGAGCGCTCAGGCACGCGGCGAGCGCTCAAACACGCGGCGAGCGCTCAATCGCGCATCGCCACCTGCTCGACGATCTCGAGGCCAAAGCCGTGCAGGCCCGGCATCGCCTTGCGCGGATGGTTGGTCAGCACGCGCAGGCGCGATAGACCAAGGTCGCGCAGGATCTGGCCGCCGACGCCGAACTCGCGGCTGTCCATCGGCTGCGCGCGCGTGCCGACGCCTTCGGTGCGCGTGAGGTCGGGCGTGTTCACATCGTCGGCGGGACGGCGGATCTGCTGGAGCCGCGCGAAGAAGTCCTCGCCCGAACCCTCTGGGCGCAGGTAGACGATCGCACCGCGGCCTTCGCGGCGGATCGCGCGCATCGCCGCGCGGAGATCGTCGCCCGACGACGCGCGGCCCGCGGCGTGCGCGACGCCGAAGATGTCGCCGAGAAGATCGCGGCGATGCATACGCACGAGCACCGGATCACTCATCTCGGCCACGACGCCGTTCGCATCGGGAATGCCGACGCCGCCGTACGAGAGGACGAGGTGCGGCACGGGATCGACCGCGCTCTCGAACGCCAGCAGCGTGAAATCGCCCTCCGGCGTCTCGATGCGCGCGCCGGACACAGGCTCGACGCGCGTGACGAGCGTCTCACGCGCGAGGCGATGCTCGATGATCTGCTCGACCGAGCACATCTTGACGCCGTGCTGCACGCACAGCTTCTCAAGGTCGGGAACGCGCGCCATTTCGCCATTCTCGAGCACGATCTCGATGATCGCGGCCGCGGGGCGCAGGCCAGCCATGCGGCAGAGATCGACCGATCCTTCGGTCTGCCCCGTGCGCACCAGCACGCCGCCGGGGCGTGCGCGCAGCGGATTGATATGGCCCGGTCGCACGAAGTCGTCGACGGTCGAATGCGCGTCGGCGAGGAGCTGGATCGTCTTGGCGCGGTCGCGCGCGCTGATTCCGGTGCCGACGCCATGCTTCGGATGGCCGTCGACGGTCACTGTGAACGCCGTGCCGCGGACGCTCGTGTTGACGCCCGTCTGCGGGCCAAGATCCAGTCGTTCGCAATCCTCCGCCGTCATCGACACGCAGAGGTACCCCGCGCCCACGCGCGTGAGGAAGTTGACCATCTCGACGGTCATCTTCTCGGCGGCAACGACGAAATCGCCCTCGTTCTCGCGGGATTCGTCATCGACGAGCACGATCGCCTTGCCGGCCCGGAGGTCATCGAGGATCTCGGGAATCGATGCAAACGCCATCAAGAACCTCCCCTGCCTGCCGTCACGATCGTCGAATGCCGCGACCAGAGCGTCTCCATCAGCGCGCGGTGACCCGCCGCGATCTTCTCGTCGTCGAGCCTGCGCGCCACGACCTCGAGCAGCTCGATGAGCCAGTGGAAGTCATTCGCAGAGATGCATTCGCGCCCGACGCGCGGCGTCTTCTTGCCAGCGAGCACGGCGTCGATCTCCTCCATGTTGTGGTAGTTGCCGAGCGGCAGGCACACGCAGGTCGACGCGATGCCGTAGGCCGCGAACGCGGTCGCCTCGCACGCGCCACCCGGCATCAGCTTGCGCTGGAACTTGAACGATGCGTTGTCCTTCGCATGCGCGGCGGCGATGTCGCCGATGCGGTTCGTGAGTTCGGGCGTGAACACGCTCAGGCGATCACCGACGCGCACGATCGGCCCCGCGCCGATCGGCGAATCATGGGGGAAACTGCGGGAATTCTCGAGACAGACGAGGCGCGCGCCCTTCGGCACCGTGCCCTCGCGCGCGGCGCCGATCGCGCCGATGAAGCCGATCTCCTCGCTGCGCGTGAAGAGAAGCGCGACATGCGCAAGCGATGCGTCGCGCGAGATTCCGTCGAACGCCGCAAGCGCGGCCGCGACGGCTGCGAGGTCGTCGCACGCATGCGTGTGCACGATGCCCTTCTTGATCTCAGCCTTCGGAAACTTCCAGCGCGCGATCGATCCCGCCGCGATCGACTTCGCGGCCGACGCCTTCGCGAGCTTCGCCACCACCGTCTTGAACGGCTTCGTGGCAGGGTCGATCTTCGCATCGAGCGCGACGATCTTGGCGTCGAAGCTCTTCTTCGTCGCGTGGTCGAAGACCTCGAGGGCCGCGCCCTTGAAGTACTGGTCGTGGACGCCGCCGCGGAACTCGAGGTCGAGCTCGACCGTCTTCTTCGCGGCGCGCACCGCCGTCACGACGAACGCCGGGTGGTCGAGGTGCGCGGTGATCATGACGGGCTGCGCGCCTTTCGCGCACGCCGCCAGGAAACCGTGCTGCGCGATCGTGAGGTTGCCGAAACGGTCGCGTGCGAGGACCACGCGCTTCGCGCGCGCAGCCACCCAGCGCTCGATGAACCCGATCACGCGGTCTTCGCGCCCCGCCGCCGTCGGCAGCGAGGTGACCTCGAGCAGGAGCTTCTCGCGCGCCTTTCGGAGCGAGGTTGAAACGGCGGGCTTCTTCACGGCCATGGCGGTGTCTCCGGACGTGCGCGCGGGGGCGAGATCGTAGTCGCTCGACGCACGGGCCGTGCGGGCTCCGATACCATCCGCGACCCATGGCAGAGACGCCATCCAGCCCCCTGCGCCCCGCCTGCGACCCCGCCACCGAGCTCGACGCGCGCTTCCGCACCGCGATCCGCGCAGCCACGGGCGCGGAGGCCGACCCGACGATCCGCCCGAGCGGCAACGTGAAGTTCGGCGACTACCAGGTCAACGCCGCGATGGCGCTGGCAAAGGAGCTTGGGAAGAACCCGCGCGAACTCGCCGAGGCGATCCTCAAGGCGGCGGACCTCGCGGGCGTCGCTGCAAAGTGCGAGGTCGCTGGTCCAGGGTTCATCAACGTCACGCTCGAGCGCGCGTTCGTCGAGAACCGGCTCGCGTCGCTCGCAGCGTCGGCCTCGCTCGGCATTCCAGCGCCCACCGATCCCCACGCGGTCGTGATCGACCTCTGCGGGGTGAACGTCGCGAAGCAGATGCACGTCGGCCACCTACGCGCGACGATCATCGGCGACTCGCTCGCACGCGTGTTCGAGCGCCTCGGCCGCAAGGTGTGGCGCGAGAACCACCTCGGCGACTGGGGCCTTCCCATCGCGATGACGCTGGCGAAACTCATCCGCGAGAAGCGCGACTTCGCGCGGCTCACGCTCGACGACCTCAACGCGGCATATCGCGGCGCGCAGCGGGAAACCGCGACCGACGACCTCGACGCCGCGCACGAATTCCGCTGCGGCCCGCATCGCCTCGCCGAGCTCGAACTCCAGTACGAGCCCGCGCGCGCGGCGATGGACGACGCGAAGAAGACGCTCGTGCGACTCCAGTCGGGCGACGCGGAGATCGTGCGCCTCTGGGAGCGGCTCATCGAAGTGACGATGGAGCAGGTCTACGAGGCCGCGCGCACGCTGAACGCGAAGCTCGGCCCCGCGAACAACCGCGGCGAGAGCTTCTTCCGCGACCGCCTCGCGGGCGTGGTCGATGCGTTCCGGTCGTCGGGCCTCGCGAAGAGCGACAGGGGCGCGATGGTTGTGCCGTTCGCAGACCGCGAGCGGCCGCTCCTCATCCAGAAGTCGGACGGCGGTTTCCTCTACGCGACCACCGACCTCGCCGCGGTGCGCTTCCGCACGTTCGAACTCGATGGCGACCTCGTCGTCTATGTCGTCGATGCGCGCCAGCGCGACCACTTCCGCGACGTCTTCGACGCGGCGCGTCTCATCGGCTGGAACAAGACGAAAGACGCCACCGAGTCGACGCTTGTCCACCTCGGCTTCGGCGCCGTGCTCGGCGCCGACAAGAAGCCACTCAAGACGCGCTCGGGCGAGAACTTCACGCTGAAGGACCTGCTCGACGAAGCGTGCGAGCGTGGCGCCACCGAGGTGATGCGCCGCGCGGCCGACCCGAACGCGCCGACGCACGGACTCGCCGAGAGCGAGCTGCGCGCGATCGGCGCAGCCGTCGGCATCGCAGCCGTGAAGTACGCCGATCTCTCGGGGGACCTCACCAAGGACTATGTCTTCGACCTCGATCGCATGGTCGCGTTCGAAGGCGACACAGGGCCCTACTTGCAGTACGCGCATGCGCGCATCGCGTCGATCCTGTCGAAGTCGGGCGAGCCGGCCGACGCGATCACGCGCGCGCCGTTCGCACTCGCCGAGCCCGCCGAGCGCGCGCTCGCGCTCCACATCCTGCGTTACCCGCAGATGGTGCTCGATGTCGGCCGATCGCTCGAGACGAACCGCGTCGGCCTCTACCTGCGCACGCTCGCGGAACTCTTCAACGCGTTCTACCAGTCATGCCCCGTGCTGAAGGCCGACGACGCCGCCGTGCGCCTCGCGCGTCTGCGGCTCTGCGCGGTCGCCCGCGCGGTGCTCGCCGACGGATTGACGCTCTACGGAATCGCCGCGCCCGAACGGATGTAGCGGTTACGCCCCGCCCGCTCAGCGGCGAGCGAACGCGCCAGGACGACGTTGCTGCCGGAAGTAGAGCGCATAGGCCGATCCGAACGCTGCGACGAGAAGCGGCGCTCCAAGCAGGGGAAGTCCGACGCAGAAGAGGATGATCGTCAGTCCTGCGATGATGCTCATCAGGACGAGGAATCCGAACAGCGATGCGCGCGAGTCCCTCGTCTCATCCCAGACCATCCGGACGGCATCGTTGAGTCCAGGCGGACCGAGCGAGGGGTCGCACAGCACGGCGGGAAGGAAGAAGAACGGCACGAGATATCGAGCCGCGAAGTAGACCCACGCTGCGATCGACACGACGAGGCCCGCACCGATGAGCACGACTGCAGGCCCCCCGCCTTCCATGTGGCGGTACGCGATCACGATGCAGGCGATGGCGGGGAGCGCCGACAGGAGCGAAAGCAGGACGTAGAGCACGGTCGCGAGAACCGAGCCGAGGAGCGCCATGTGGTAGCGCTTGAAAGGCTCGAGAACGTCGAGCGGCTTCAGTTGCCCGCACACCGCCTGTGCCCCCGCGTAGCACGCACCCGCATAGGCCGGCAAACCGATCAGGACGAAGAGGATGTTCGAGATGCACGAGCCCGGATCGGCGCGCGGACGCATCGAGGGCGCTGCGTCGAGCGGTGTCATCAGCCCGCTGACGAACGCGGGCAGACCGACGACGGCCTGCAGGCCGAAGAAGATGAGCCCTGCGATGAGGATCGGCACCGGCTGCGCGCGGATCAACGCAACGGTCATCGAGAGCGCCGAGCCGAACGAGAACCCGCTCGCCATCGCGATCGGCGCCGATGTCGCCTGGCCGCCACCGCCGCCGCCGCGCGCGTGCGCGCGGGCGACAGGCGTCGCGGCGACAACCACGAAGAGGCCCGCGAGCTCGGGGTCGAGCCCAGCGTCACCCCACTCGCTGGCGCCGGGCCGTGCCACCTGCGATCCGAATCGCAGCGTTCCGACCTGTGCCATCGAGCGCATTGTGCCGAGGTCGTACGGACCTTTCGGCGTAGGCGTACCGCTGCTGTCATCAAGGATGAACCACGTGGCCACAGGGACCTCCACAGAGAATGTTGAAGGCGACGCACGCGAAAGACGAAACGCGTACCCATACAACCTACCCGACGTATCGTCTCTGTCAAGGAAGACGCGCGCCATCCAATGCATCGGGCCCGGCAATGCGATTCGCACACCCCGACACGCCGCGCGGGTACCTTGTCTCCATGCCATCGACCAGCGCTCGCTTTCCGACCGTCAAGGTCTACGACCATCCGCTGATCCAGCACAAGCTCACGATCCTGCGCGACAGGCGCACCGGCCACGAGCAGTTCCGCGTGCTTCTGAATCAGATCGCCGGGCTGATGGCATACGAGGTGAGCCGCAACCTGCCCGTCCGGACGCGTGAGGTCGAGACGCCGGTTGCGCGTACGACGGGCAGCGAGCTCGCGTCGCCAACGACGATCGTGCCAATCCTGCGAGCGGGCCTTGCGATGATGGACGGCCTGCTCGCGCTCTTCCCCGAGGCGCGCGTCGGCCACATCGGGATCTACCGCGACGAGAAGACGGCGAAGCCCGTGACCTACTACGCGAAGCTTCCGCCGGACATCGCGGAGGGGCCGGCGATCGTCGTCGACCCGATGCTCGCGACCGGCGGCAGCGCGGCGCACGCGGTCGACATCCTCAAGGAGAAGGGCGTGCGCGACATCCGCCTGGTATGCCTCGTCGCGGCACCTGAAGGTATCGAAGCGGTCGTCCGCGCGCATCCCGGCACGCCGATCCACGTCGCATCGATCGACGAGCGCTTGAACGAGCGGTTCTACATCGTGCCGGGCCTCGGCGACGCGGGCGACCGGATCTTCGGGACGATGTAGGGCGGTCACGGCTGCGGCGGTTCGCCTATCACCCGCGCTTCGCAGGCACCCACGGCACGTCGCCGACGCCCGCGTCGTGATTGGCGCGCCGCGCCATCGCGAACAGCAGATCGCTCATGCGGTTCACGTAGCGAAGCGGCCCCGTGCCGACCGGCTCGAGTTGCGCGAGCGACACCATGAGCCGCTCGGCGCGGCGGCAGACCGTGCGCGCAAGGTGCAGCCGAGCCGCGAGTTCAGAGCCAGACGGCATGACGAAGGTCTTGAGTGGCGGGTTCTTCCCATCGACTTCGTCGATCCAGCCCTCGACCTCGGCGACATGCGACTCCTCGATGCGCACGATCTTCGAACTGTTGTTCGCGCCCTCTGGCGTCGCGAGATCGGCACCGATGTCGAAGAGGCGCGACTGGGCCTGCGCGAAGATCTCGAGAAGGCGCGCCTCGTACGGATTCGATGCGCGGCACGCGGCCATCGCGAGCCCGATGCAGGCGTTCAGCTCGTCCACCGTTCCGTACGCCTCGATGCGCGGATGATCCTTCGAGACGCGCGTGCCCGAGAAGAGCCCAGTGGTGCCGTCGTCGCCGGTTCGTGTGTAGAGCTTCATCGGGAGTTCCTCGATCTCGCAGTTCGTGGCGGGGAGAGCGCTTCGCGCAACTCCGTCCGGGAGATGCAAGCCGCACTGACTTATACTCCGCTGCGATGCTTCGTGCAGCCGGACACCGACCCAATCCCGCGGCCGCCGCGCTCGGTTTCTGCGTGTTCGCAGCGGTCGCCAGCGGCTGCGTGTACACCTCGGGCCGCACGGTGCGCGAGGTCGGGCCGCAGATCTCCGAACAGGCGATCGCGGCCATCGAGCCGGGAAGGACCCGAGTCGACTGGCTGACCGCTGCCTTCGGCGAACCAGCCAGCGCAGTCTGCCTCGAGGACGGCACCGAGATCTACCGCTACGACAGCGACGTGCGCACCACCGAAGGGTCGTACTTTCTCATGGTGTTCGCATCAAGCAGGAACACGATCGAACGCACCAGCTGGTGGTTCGAGGTGCGCGACGGCGTGGTGATGCGCTGCTGGGGCGAGACCTGCGTGCCCTTCACGGTGACGTCGACGTCGCGCGAGCCGACGCCGCGCAACGTGGCCGACGCAGCGGAGGATGCGCGACGCATGTCGCCGCCGGTCGCGATCGACCCCGACTCGGGCGACGCGCTGCCGCCGCGTGCGAACGAGCGCTGACGCCCACGCCGCGGGTCGACCCAACGTCGTGCTCACTCCGCCCGCGCCACGAAGCACGGCTCCTCGGTGCGCGCGCCGTTGGCATCGCGCACGCTTGTGCGGTAACCGGGGCGAAGTGCGGCGGCCGCGACGACGCCATCGCGCGACATCGCGAGGAACGCCGCCTGATGGTGCGCCTCGAGCGCATAGCTCTTCGCCAGCCGTTCCACCGCCTCCCGCACCGCGTCCTCCGGACTCGCGCCACGGCGCATCGACTCGACCACGAGAAACGCGCCACAGATGCCCATGATGAGTTCGCCCGTACCCGTCGCAGTCGCGCCGCCGACTTCGGGATCAACGTAGAGGCCATGGCCGATGATCGGCGAGTCGCCGACGCGGCCGGGTGTCTTGAACGGCGTGCCGCTCGTCGAGCAGCCGCCTGCAAGCACACCCTTCGCGTCGAGGGCGAGGCAGCCGATGGTGTCGTGATGGCGCCACTTCGCCTCATCTGCGGGAAGCGACGCGCCGCCAAAGAGCCGGCCGTCCTCGCCGTGCCGGCGGTCGACCGGACGAAGCGGGTCGAACCCGAGGCCCCGGCCCGAGTCGCGGCTCTGGTCGACCACCCCGCCCTCGCGGCGCCACTTCTCGAAGGCTGCGCGCGCCTCGTCCGACAGCAGTTCGGCTCGAGCCAGCCCCTCGGCGTCGGCAAAGGCATCCGCATCGGCCCCGACAAGCATCACGTGCGGGGTTCGTTCCATGACCCGCCGAGCCACGGAGACAGGGTGCAGATGGTGACGCAGGCCGGCGACGCTCCCGCAGCGCCCCGGCGAAAGCATGATGCAGCCATCGAGGCTCACCCGACCCGAGGCGTCGGGGAGCCCGCCGAACCCGACGCTGTCGATGTCCGGGGCCCGATCGGCGTAGGCGCAAGCCGCTTCCACGGCGTCAAGTGACCGACCGGCCTCGATATGCGGCCACGCCTCTTCGTTGGCGCGTAGCCCGAACGACCAGGTGCTGACGATCCTCATGGGGTCATTGTGTCCGTTTCGCGGCGCGCCGGGGTGTTGCATCCGCGTGTGTCCGAGAATACGACATCGGAGCGATTTTGGCGGATCAGTGTTGTGGAATCGGAATCTGGTGACAAGATCGGCTCCGGAGTGAGGGCTGAGGGGCCGCGTGCTATTGCGCGCCGTGATCGAGCGATCTACCCCCGGACATCCCTTCCACAACGTTTCTACGTGGGTCCGTGGGTTCAGACGGTGTTCCGTGCGCCGCGGAATCGCCGTTCCCTCACCCTCGGCGTAGAGAGATTTTCCATGAAGTCGACTGTTTCCTTGGCTGCTGGCGCCCTCGCGCTCGCGGTCGCCGCAAGCTCGAACGCTGCCCTCGTCTACGGTGGCGGCACCGAAACCGCGAACCGCTTAAATGCGGGCGCCGGCGCCATCACCTACATGAATTGCTTCACGGCGGTCACGGCTGGACAGACCCAGCTGTCGCTCGAGAGCGCGATCGTCGGCATCCGCCGCCTCGCTAACGCAGGTGCGCTGGTTGATGTCGGCATCAACATCTACGCCGCCGAGATGACCTTCGACGGCACCAACTTCGGCCGCGGCGCCAACTATCTGGTCTACTCGAGCGCGTCGCTCGGCGGCGGAGCCGCCACCGTGACCCAGCTTGTCAGCACGGGTGACATCACCAGCCAGGGCGTCACCCTCAACCTCGAGACCGCCTCGAACGCCGGCCTCGGCGGCTGGTGGATCGGCGTCGAGTTCACGGGCGCGAACGCCGCCAACTCCATCAACGGCTGGCGCGTCGTCAACGCCCCGACCTCGGGCGCCTCGATCAACGGCTTCGGTTTGTTCAACAATGCGGGCAGCGGCGTGTTCCAGTCGTTCTTTGGCTTGGGCAACCCGCCGGGCTCGGCGCCGAGCCGCTTCATGGTCGATGTGAACGGCACCCTCGTCCCCGCTCCGGGCGCCATCGCGCTTCTCGGCGTGGCCGGCCTCGTGGCCCGTCGTCGTCGCTGATCGCAACGCAACGAGTTTCTCCACGTGCATCCAACGACCCCGCCGCAAGGCGGGGTCGTTTCTTGTTGCTCGGACTCGAGTCAGTTTGACGGCCCGCACCCCGGGAAATCTTGCGCCGATCGTCCGGATTTGCGCTGCACGCACCCGGCTGATGCGTATGGGAATGTTGACGGCAGTGTTGGCCTGCTCTCACGCCAACGAATTCCCGACGAGTCCGCCGTCGCATGTCTTGGGCTTGTCGACACAACTCGGTCGCGCTGGCATCCATAAGCCGAAGTGCACAAGCCGAAGTGCACGTACCGAAGTGCACGTACCGAAGTGCACAAGCCGAAGTGCACAAGCCGAAGTGCACGTACCGAAGTGCACGTACCGAAGTGCACAAGCCGAAGTGCATTCGGTCAGTCGGAGCGATGTCCGCAGAGAGACGACCATCGCGGGTTTACCCCGCAGAAAGGCTGAGTCCACCATGGCTCATCCGAACCGTAAGGGCGGCTTCACGATCGTCGAGCTCCTCGTCGTCGTGTCGATCATCGCCCTCCTCATCGCGCTGCTGCTCCCAGCAGTGCAAAAGGGACGCGACAGGTCCCTCGTCGCAAACTCCATCGCGAACCTGCGCACGCTCGCGGCCTCGTCCGAAGCCTACGCGGGCGACTGGGGCGACCGTCAGTTCACGGCCGTTCCGGACGATGCCGGCACCGTGCCCGGCGGCGATGGCGCTGCGAACTGCTCTGCCTACCTCGGCACCTACGGTGGCTGCCCGCAGTCGCAGATCCTCGGCTACGACAACAACGGCGGCCTCTGGGGCTACTGGCTCCCGTGCGGCCAGACCGCCGGCATCGGCACCTGCGGCAACTGGGCCGTGGCTGTTCCGATGGCCTTCACTGGTCCCTACGCCCGCTACGGTTCGTTCCGCATGCCGAGCGTCCGTGCGTTCGCCGCATACGTGAACGACCGCTACTACGACCCGGTCTTCTGGGCTCCCAAGGATCAGGTTCCGCTGAACAACATCCAGCAGTTCTTCCAGTCGGCAGGTGAGTTCACCTACAACTCGTCGAACCCGGTGTTCGAGGACAGCTCGTACTGCTGGTCGCCCGCGGCCATGTGGGACGCCTCGGTCCTCGGCAAGAACGTCTCCAACTCCTCGCAGTTCTACAACGCGCCGGGCACCCTCAAGGCCGCCCACCGCAGCCCGCCGGTCTCGCGCGCCCGCAACCCAGCGCTCAAGACCCGCATGATCGAGCACAACTGGCTCCAGAACACGCCGGACCAGCCGACCAATCCGAGCTTCGCAGCCGGAACCCCGTGGCAGTTCAACCACGGCTACAACTCGGCCCCCGCCTGCCTGTTCTTCGACGGCCACATCGAGCTCATCGGCTGCTTCCGCGCGTCGAACTCCGACCAGCGTGGTGGCCAGCTCTGGTCGCGCGACACGCCCTTCGGCACCCAGGGCTACTACAACAACCTCGGCTACGACACGATCGTCAACACCGCCTTCCACATCCTCACCAAGGATGGCATCGAAGGCCGCGACATCCTCGGCGCCGACATCTGATCCGGAGCGCAGTCTCCTGCAATCCACCAGCCACCCGCGGAAACGCGGGTGGCTGTCGTTTCACGACGCCCAGACCGCCTCGAAGACGCACCGCTGGCGCGGCCGCCGGCTCCGAAGGTCCAGCGCGCACGAATGGCCCGGATAACCTTGTCTGGGTTCACTCGCCACATCCCCCCAGATTGGGCTACCACGACGCGGATTTCTTTGTCAGAAACGCACAAAACCGTCGCAGAGGGCCTTGCCTCGGATATTCTCTCTCTAACGGCGGCGTCGGCTGGCTCTCATGCCGACGCGCATCACGACAAGCCTGCCGTTGCATGTCTTGGGCTTGTCGAACCAATCGGTCGCGCTGGCATCTATGAACCGAAGTGCACAAGCCGAAGTGCACGTACCGAAGTGCATTCGGTCAGTCGGAGCGATGTCCGCAGAGAGACGACCATCGCGGGTTCACCCCGCAGAAAGGCTGAGTCCACCATGGCTCATCCGAACCGTAAGGGCGGCTTCACGATCGTCGAGCTCCTCGTCGTCGTGTCGATCATCGCCCTCCTCATCGCGCTGCTGCTCCCAGCAGTGCAAAAGGGACGCGACAGGTCCCTCGTCGCAAACTCCATCGCGAACCTGCGCACGCTCGCGGCCTCGTCCGAAGCCTACGCGGGCGACTGGGGCGACCGTCAGTTCACGGCCGTTCCGGACGATGCCGGCACCGTGCCCGGCGGCGATGGCGCTGCGAACTGCTCTGCCTACCTCGGCACCTACGGTGGCTGCCCGCAGTCGCAGATCCTCGGCTACGACAACAACGGCGGCCTCTGGGGCTACTGGCTCCCGTGCGGCCAGACCGCCGGCATCGGCACCTGCGGCAACTGGGCCGTGGCTGTTCCGATGGCCTTCACTGGTCCCTACGCCCGCTACGGTTCGTTCCGCATGCCGAGCGTCCGTGCGTTCGCCGCATACGTGAACGACCGCTACTACGACCCGGTCTTCTGGGCTCCCAAGGATCAGGTTCCGCTGAACAACATCCAGCAGTTCTTCCAGTCGGCAGGTGAGTTCACCTACAACTCGTCGAACCCGGTGTTCGAGGACAGCTCGTACTGCTGGTCGCCCGCGGCCATGTGGGACGCCTCGGTCCTCGGCAAGAACGTCTCCAACTCCTCGCAGTTCTACAACGCGCCGGGCACCCTCAAGGCCGCCCACCGCAGCCCGCCGGTCTCGCGCGCCCGCAACCCAGCGCTCAAGACCCGCATGATCGAGCACAACTGGCTCCAGAACACGCCGGACCAGCCGACCAATCCGAGCTTCGCAGCCGGAACCCCGTGGCAGTTCAACCACGGCTACAACTCGGCCCCCGCCTGCCTGTTCTTCGACGGCCACATCGAGCTCATCGGCTGCTTCCGCGCGTCGAACTCCGACCAGCGTGGTGGCCAGCTCTGGTCGCGCGACACGCCCTTCGGCACCCAGGGCTACTACAACAACCTCGGCTACGACACGATCGTCAACACCGCCTTCCACATCCTCACCAAGGATGGCATCGAAGGCCGCGACATCCTCGGCGCCGACATCTGATCCGGAGCGCAGTCTCCTGCAATCCACCAGCCACCCGCGGAAACGCGGGTGGCTGTCTTTTTCGGGTCTTCAGGCTTTCGTGTGGGTGAACTGCGATGGAGGCGCCGATCGGGCTCCGGTTTTCTCACGGAGGCACGGAGGCACGGAGGAAGGACGAGAACACGAAGACTGCGAGCGATGCGAGGACGCGGAAAGACGCGAGAAGACATCTCTCTTCTTCGCGGAGGCCGCCTCTGCATCTCTGCGAGAGAATCCGATTGCCCGGGGCTGGCGCGGCTCATGGATTTCTCAGGTCTGAGGGATTTCTCAGGTCTGAGGGATGTTCAGGCCTGACGGATGCCCAGGCCTGACGGATGCCCAGGCCCGAAAGGGCCACAGGCAGTTCCGATCCCCTCGGTTCCTCGCCCAGTTTGTTCTCCACGGCCGCTGCGCCGCTGCGCCTCTGTGCCTCTGTGCCTCCGTGAGAGACCTCGAGACCGTCAGCCGCACGCCGCCCGGCGAGGGCCGACGGTGCCATCGCCCACACGAAAGCCTGAAGACCCTCTTTTTCACCCTGCGCGCCGAGTTCATGGCGATCGGCCGCGCGCCGGATCTCGGTCGCGGAATCACGCAACGAAGCGGAACCGTGGCGGGTAGGACACGCGTGCCAGCTCCGTTCCCACCATCCGCCGGAGGTTTCGCAGCAATCAGTGCGATCGCCGGCCCGCTCATGATGCTTGCGATGGCGTTCTCGCGTCCGGGGCCTGTGCGCGCGCTGCTCAAGGCCGAGGCCGACGCGCCGGAGCGCGCGCGACGCGCGGCGTCGCTTGACCTTCGCGAAGAGCAGCTCGCGCCGCTTCTCAAGAGCGGCGTGGTGGTGCGCGAAGCGGACGGATGCATGTGGGTCGACCGAGCGAAGGCGCGACGACGCTCGTGGCGCATCGCGGGAACGGTCGGCGGTGTGCTCGCCGCGATCGCCGGCACGATTCTCTTCGTTCTTTCGATCGGAGGCTGAGACTGGCCAGCGCCGCGTGTCATAGCCTGCGCTCCATGCAGCTCAAGCCACTTCTCCTCGCGTCGGTTGTCCTGATCCCAACCCTGCCGCTCGCCGCTCCGCTGCCCGCCGTTGCAGCGGCGACGCAGGACTCCGAGCCGCTTGCGCCGACCCTATCACGCGTCGACCTCCCGATCCGGTCCGTCGCCGTCTACCGTTCGCGAGCCGCCGTCACGCGCGCCTCGACGTGCACCCTCGCGCAAGGCGTCCACGAACTTCGGATCGGGCCGCTGCCCGAGTTCGCCGATCTCGAGAGCGTGCAGGCCAAGATAGGCGCCGGGGGCAAGCTGCTCGATGTCAAGACCGAGACGATCGCGCTCGCGGCGCCCTCGAGCGACAACCCGCGCGTGCGCGAGGCGCTTGAGTCGGTCGAGGCCGCGCGGGACGAGTTGACCGAGGTCGAGCGCAGGCTTGCGAACAACGCGGTGGCGACGAAGCTGGTCGATTCCATTGCAGCGAAGACCGCGGGCGATGCATCGCAAGCGATTGGCTCGGCGCTCGACCCTGAGAAGCTGCGGGCGCAGATCGCATTCATCGAGGCTGAGCGCAACCGCCTCACCACCGAGGAGCGCGAACTCACGAAGATGCGCACGAAGACCGCGGGCGAACTTGCGGCGCGCGAGAAGGCCTTGGCGGCGGCAGGTGGCGCCCCGCCCGCCGAGCGGTACGTGCTTGTGACCGTCGCCGCGGCGCAAGGCGGGAGCATTCCCGTCGAAGTCACGTATCTCGTCGGGAACGCGACGTGGTCGCCCGCCTACACAGTGCGCGGCGACCCGGCCGCCGGCACGCTTGCGATCGAGTTCGACGCCGTCGTGCGGCAGGCGACTGGCGAGGATTGGAGCGATGTCTCGCTCGTGCTGTCGACAGCGCAACCGACGCGCGCTGCGAATCCGCGAGAGATCGCGCCCATGTACGTCGATGCGTTCGATCCAAGTTCGCCGGCGCCGGTCGCGGCGCCATCCTCGGCCGTCGCGCCCAGCTCTCGAGGAGCACTCGGGCAAGCCGCGCCAACCGAGGCTGGTGAGGCCGGAACCACAGCGTTCAACGCGAAGAACGCAGCGCGCATCGATTCGCTTTCGCGCGATGCGGAGGTCGGCGGCGGAGGCGCGGCCGTCGAGTACCGGCTGCCACGGTCGTTCTCGGCGCCGAGCAACGCAAGCGGCGAGCGCCGGACGCGCGTGGCGAACATCGATGCCAAGCCGGTCTATGCGCTCGTCGCGCGGCCGCTTGTCGAGAGCGACGTGTTTCTTCGCGCTCGCGTGACCAACGAGAGCGGATACATCCTGCTGCCAGGTCGGGCGCGCGTCTATCTCGGGAGCGATTCGATCGGAACCGCGGCGGTCGGAGAGATCCCGGTCGGCGGGGAACTCGAACTCTGGTTCGGCAAGGAACCCGGCGTCACCGTCAAGCGTGAACTCGTCGCCAAGAAGGCGTCGGAGTCGGGGCTCTTCGCGAAGTCGAAGGGCATCGACCGCGAGTATCGGATCTCGCTGACCAACACGCTCCCACGTGCGATCGAAGTCGAACTGTGGGATCGCATTCCCGTCTCCCGCAGCCAGCAGGTCGTGGTTGATGTGCGCGATGTCGCGCCCGCGCTCTCGACCGATGCGCGCTACCTCAAGGACGAGCGAAAGCAGGGCCTGCTGAAGTGGACGTTGGCGCTTCCAGCGCGCACCGCCGGCACGGAGGCCGTCGCCGCGACCGTCGCGTGGAAGACCCGCACGACGTGGCCAGACGGATCGGTCCTCTCGGGCGACGCGGACTGACGCTGACGGGGCGACGACTCCGTCTGCGCCAATCGTGCGGACACGGCCGGAAATGGCGCTGTTTTGTGAAGCCCTGTTTGCGGCACAGGAATATTCGCAGATTTCGCTTGGATTCCCATGCTCGGTTCGTACGTTCAATATGGATCGCGTGCATTCGCGAACCGGGAGTTGAGCCATGCGCGGGAACGCCATCGAGACATCGCGAGGACGAGCCACCACGGCTTTGGTTGCCTTGGCATCTGCTTCCACGTTCGCGAAGAGCGGAGAAGATCGGGAGTACCGGATGTCCCGGTCACGGGCGGCGTCAGAGTTGGCACGACGTGTCGAGACGCGCGCGAGAAGCCGGGAATGGATGCAATGTGCCGGAGGTGCATCATGAGCCATGGGGAAAGACATCGCGACGGACGGCGGAACCCGGCGCGGGGCAGGAGTCAGGGCGCGGTAGCCATCGCGCTCGCGGGCTTCTCCGCAGCAGTGGTCTGCTCGACTGTGCACGGCGGGGTCATCGACCTCAACGGCGGAACCTCTTGGGGCGGCTGGACGAGCGTCGGGAACTCGCGGACCGCGGGTATGTGGGTGCAGGGCTCCACCAGCCGCAGCTACGACATCTACTCGACGCAGTTCACGCTCGAGTCGTCGCAGGCGGTCGATGGATCAGCCACCGGAGACACCGCGGCGAGCCTCTTCACGGGCTCGTGGATGGCTGGGGACCGCATTCTCGGCGTCGGTCTCCGCTACTCCGACTCGTCTCGACTCGCCACGATCTGGGTGCACGTCGACTGGGCGGGCGACAGCATCATGGCGGCGTCGAGCGTCGGCGCCGGAGACGGCGTCTACTCCGCGAATGCGGGCGACCTGTCGCTCTTCGCCAGCCGCAGCGTGTCGGGCGGCAAACTTCGCGTGCACCAGTACTCGGTGTTCACAGGATTCTCCGCCGACGGCGGAAGCAACTTCGGCGTGCCGTACGGCATGGGTGCGTCGACCAGTGCGCCAGTGCGAGCGTTCACGGTCTTCGATGGAAGCGCAGCCGCAAGCGTGCAGTATCTCGTCAATCTCGACGCAATCTCCCGGAGTAACGGAGGCACGACATTCGGCGAGGGCCAGCTCGGGTCCGCAACCAAGCTCGGCTTCCTCGAGGCAGACCCGGTTTGGAACTACAGCCAGCAGGTCTTCACGCTGCCAACGCCGGGAGCCGCCGCGCTGTTCGCAATGGCATGCGCGCCCCTGCTCGGCAAGCGCAGCCGGCGCCGGCGTCTGCAAGGGACGCAGCAAGGAGATCGACCATGAACCCGCCGTCAACGATCGGCGAGCACGTCAGTCCGGGAGGAAGAGCCCGGAAGGGTGCCTTCGCCGCGATCATCTCTGCGATCGCGACCTGTGCCACCGCGCACGGGGGTGTCGTCGACATCAACGGCGGAAGCTCGTGGGGAGGCTGGTCGCGCGTGGGCAATTCGCAGACCAGCGGCATGTGGATGGCGGGCTCCACCGTCCGCCGCTTTGACATCTATGCCACGACGTTCTCGCTTGAGGCGTCGCAAACCGTCGGTGGAAACCGTGTTGCGGACGGCTCCGCAGGAAACGGCCTGTCCTATGCGGGCGACACGCAGGCGAGCCTGTTCGATGGCTCATGGCGCGTGGGCGACCGCATCGCCGGCATCGGCATCCGGTACACCGACGCCTCGCAGACGCGGATGTTCTTCATGCTCGTCGACTGGGCGGGCGACAGCATGCGCGCCGCATCGAGCTTCGGTGTGATGGACGGTTTGTACGCGGCGAATGCGGGCGATCTCTCGATCTACACCGCCGAAAGCGCTGGCGGCGACCGGTTCCGCGCGACCCAGTACAGCGTGGCGACGGACCCGAATCCCCAGGG
>Ga0209985_10000288_pt1 | contig 56538 bp, 40 predicted proteins | sample NOAtaG_FD_187305 | JGI IMG/M metagenome (GOLD analysis project Ga0209985, IMG submission 187305) | Freshwater lake microbial communities from Lake Erie, under a cyanobacterial bloom - NOAA_Erie_Diel6S_1000h metaG (SPAdes) (version 2) | ecosystem: Environmental > Aquatic > Freshwater > Lake ... | reverse complement strand
GAAAAAGGCTATAATTATCACCTTATGCCAGAAATAACTTATGGTTTAACTAAAAACCTAATGTTTCGTGGTTCGGCGTTCATCAGTAACAGAAGCAATAAATTATATGCCGAAGGTGGCAGTATTTTAGCTAAATACCGATTTTACTCTTCGGATGATTTAAACCGTCATTTCAGATTGGCTGCTTATGGAAGATATAGTTTTAACAGAGCAGATATTCATCAGGAACAGATAGAAATATTAGGACATAATACAGGGTTTGAAACCGGAGTAATAGCTACAAAGCTGATAAAAAAAGTGGCAATAAGTACATCTGTGAGTTATGAAAAAGCATTCGACAATAAGCCTCAATATGATTTTCCAGGCAATTTCGGTGACAATGCAACTAATTACACCCTTTCATTTGGCAGATTGATGTACCCTAAAAAGTACACCAATTTTAAACAAACCAACATAAACTTAATGGTTGAGTTTGTAGGACAAACGATTAATGCAAATGGCAAAAAATATATTGATGTTGTTCCGGCAATACAGTTTATTTTCAATAGCCAGGCTCGTATAGATTTGGCATATCGTCAAGAATTGTATAGCGCTATGGTTCGTTCAGCTCCAAATGGTTTTTATTTCAATCTGTATTATACCTTTTTTAGTTTAAAAAAATGACATCGTGTAATTCATGGCAGTGATTGATTTACACAGCCGAATGATTTTGAACAAGTCGGCACCGAATACCATGTAGGTCGAATGGTGTAAGCTGTCCTTACCCCAACTGTTACGGCAGCCAAAAATGAATTTTATACTTTGAAGAACCAACCGGTGTTTTCCACAAATAAACAGCGTCAAGCTGCATTTTTGGAGCATTGCCACACACCTTGAAGTACTCCTGAAAAACTACTCCCTGATCATGTGGATATGGGGAATACCGTCCTCCAGATACTCCGCTCCAACTTCTACAAACCCAAAAGAACGGTAGAAGTGCAATAGGTAGCACTGGGCAGAAATCTGGATGGGATAATCCCCAAAAATACCGGAGGTGCGTTCTATCGCCTGCTCCAGCAAAACTTTGCCCGCGCCGGTGCGGCGTACGGAATGGGCAGTGAGTACCCTTCCGATGGAGGTGTAGCCGTCAAAGGGGGTGCCCGGCGGCAGGAGCCGCGCATACGCTACAATATTCCCTTCCTGATCCATGCCCATCAGATGCCACGCTTTTTGATCCATACCATCGGCATCGAGGTAATAGCAGGTCTGCTCGATCATGAATACCTGCTGCCGCAGGGCCATAATCGCATATAACTGATGCAGGCTGAGCTGTTCAAAGGGGATACATTCGAAAGGTATGGTCAATGCTGTTTGTTTCATGTACAAATGGTTTTTTGGGCGGAGTGAAAAAGACTTTTGCCGCCTTCGGTGGCAAAATAAATTTTTGGGGCGTCCGGAAAGTATGGGGTTGTGTAAAAAGCCTCCGGCAAGTCATTTGGCGGCTTACGCCGCCAAATAATATTTTTTAGAGCGGCGTTTTCATTGATTTTGCAAAGCAAAATCAATGAAAACGCCGCTCTAAAAATATTTAATTTTGCCGCCGCAGGCGGCAAAATACTTTTTACACAACCCCATACTTTTTACACAACCTCATAAAATTTTTTAAAACGCGTATTTTGTAAATTTTGATTCGAAAAATGAACAAAATACGCGTTTTAAAAAATATTCTTTGGCGGCATGAGCCGCCAAATGACTGTCTATTATCCAACCCTTACCAGTTATTGTTTAAGATAAGGGATAAATATCAACGCGCCGATGACCGCAGCGGCGATGGCAGCGAGCAAAACCGCAGCGGCCGCTACGTCCTTTGCCCTTCCTGCAAGCACGTGATGCCCAGGGGATATTAGGTCGGTCAGAAATTCAAGGGCTGTATTCAGGGCCTCCGCAATCCAGACGATGGCGATGGCTACTACAAGAAATATCCATTCTGTAGTATTTACTTTGTAATACAGTCCGGCCAAAATCACGGCTGTTGTTGCCAGAAAATGGATACGGGCGTTGGGTTGTGTGAGCAACAACAACGCGATACCGCGGAATGCATAAACAAAACTCCGCAGTCTTCTGATTAGGGTTTCAACCATAACACAACGATTGTCTATTTGCGTAGTAATGATTCAGGGTATGTAAAAAGTCTCGTCGCGGTGTATGGCAAAGATATTTTTTTAAGTGATGCTGTCTCATAAGTACTTTGTTGTTCACCCCCATTTATTTTTTTACCTGATCTTTTAATGCTGTAATAAGGTTATCTTAACAGGCCTGTTCAGAAATGGTCCCGGGCAATTTCTAAAACCAGTTTAAAACCAAATAAACCAAGAAAACGCTATGGAAGAAATATTCATCATGGCCGCAATGCGCACGCCGATCGGGAGTTTCGGTGGTAGCCTGGCAGGCTTCAGCGCAACGGAACTGGGTGCATTAGTGGTAAGCGGGGCCCTTGCCAAAGCCGGGATTGCACCCGAAATGGTCGAAGAAGTTATTATGGGCAACGTCTGCTCAGCCAACCTGGGGCAGGCGCCGGCGCGGCAGGTAGCACTGGGTGCCAAAATCGGTACAAATGTGCCCTGTACCACAGTAAATAAAGTCTGTGCCTCCGGCCTGAAAGCGGTGATGTACGGCGCGCAGTCCATTCAACTCAGACAAGCCGGCCTGGTGGTCGCAGGTGGCATGGAAAGTATGTCGAATATCCCGTTCTATGTGCCCTCGGCCCGCTGGGGCAATAAATACGGCAATGTGCAAATGCTCGATGGCCTTGTCCGCGATGGGCTTACCGATGCCTATGACCATCAGGCAATGGGCGTGTGTGCTGATGCTACCGCCCAAAAATACTCGTTCAGCCGCGCAGCGCAGGATGCGTATGCTATACGTTCCTATCAACGCGCGGCAAATGCTACGCAAAAAGGGTATTTTGGCAATGAAATCTTCCCGGTACAGGCACCTGTGAAAAAAGGTGTGTCGGTTACCATTTCGGAAGATGAGGAATATAAACGGGTAGATTTTGAAAAAATCCCCGCACTTCTTCCGGCATTTACCTCCGATGGAACTGTAACTGCGGCCAATGCTTCTACAATCAACGATGGGGCGGCTGCCGTCGTCCTGGCGGGTAAGGAAAAAACCGGGGCCCTGGGATTAAAACCCATCGCCCGCATCCTTGGCTATGCAGATGCCGAGCAGGCCCCTGACTGCTTCCCGACCACCCCTATCCTCGCTGCGCCTAAGGCACTCCAAAGGGCCGGCCTGAGTATCGGAGATATTGACTTCTTCGAAGTCAATGAAGCTTTTGCCGTAGTCCCTATGGCGTTTTGCCACGAACTGCGCGTCCCGGAAGAAAAAATGAATGTTTTTGGTGGCGCCTGCGCTCTCGGCCATCCCCTCGGTGCCTCGGGGGCAAGAATCCTGGCTACGCTCGTCAACGTCCTGCATTGCCACCGGGCGCGGTACGGGCTTGCCGCCATCTGCAATGGTGGGGGCGGTGCTTCGGCAATGGTCATCGAAAGGCTTTAAAGGGGTTGTGAATATGTCAGAAAGTATTTTTCCGGGAAAATTATTATTTTGTCCCCCGGTCATGTAGCTTGCCCCATACTGTTTTAAGCCCTGAGTCTAAATGTTCCCTCGCGGAGATCAGGCTGCCGTTGCCTGCCGATTTTTTAAATTCACAAAAACAAAAAACGCATGAGATTATCCCTACTGCTGATGCTTTGGGTACTGTTCTGCCCTTATCCGTTTTATGCCCAAAAAATGCCGCTCAACTATTACCTTCCCGAGATTCAGTACGATCCGCGGATTCCTACTCCTGAGGCTTATCTCGGCTACCAGATCGGGGAATGGCATATCAGTCACGACCAGCAATATGCGTATATGCGCAAACTGGCGGAGCTTTCGCCCCGGGTCAAACTGGTCGAGCATGGCCGGACCTACGAAAACCGCCCCCTCATCCATCTCATCATCACCTCAGAGAAAAACCATCAGAACCTGGAGAATATCCGGGCCCAGCACGTGGCGCTCAGCAATCCTTCAGAATCCGGTAAGCTGAATACCGAAAATATGCCTTCTGTACTGCTTCAGGGGTTCAGTATTCATGGAAATGAAGCCAGTGGCGCAAATGCGGCGCCATTGGTCGCCTATTATCTGACGGCAGGCCAGGGAGCGGCTATCGAAAAGCTCCTCGATGAGGTTGTGATCCTCTTTGATCCCAGCTTCAACCCGGATGGGCTTACCCGGTTTTCTGCCTGGGCCAACTATCATAAAAACGTACACCTCACCGGTGACCCGCAGGACAGGGAATACGCAGAGGCCTGGCCAGGGGGCCGGTTTAACCACTACTGGTTTGATCTCAACCGCGACTGGCTTCTGGGGGCACACCCGGAATCCAGAGCAAGGTCTAAGGTGTTTCACGATTGGAAACCCAATATCCTGACTGACCATCATGAGATGGGCTCAAACGCTACCTTCTTTTTCATGCCCGGTGTCTCTACCCGGGTCAACCCGATTACCCCAAAAGAAAACCAGGAGCTCACAGCCAAAATCGGGGAATACCACGCAAAATATCTCGATGAAATCGGCTCCCTGTATTACTCCCAGGAAGGATATGATGACTTCTATTACGGAAAGGGCTCTACCTTCCCCGATGCCAATGGCTGTATCGGTATCCTCTTTGAGCAGGCAAGCTCCCGCGGCCACCTGCAGGAAACGGCCAACGGCCCCCTGCATTTCCATTTTACTATCCGGAATCAGGTCCGTACCGCCCTTTCTACCCATGAAGCCGCGGTGCGCCTTCGCCGCCAATTGCTGGAGCACCAGCGCAGCTTTTTTAAAGATGCCCTCCAGGAGGGGCGCATGGACGCCCGAAAGGGGTTCGTCTTCGGCGACCCGTTCGATCCTGCCCGTACCGATCAACTCGTCGAAATCCTGCGTCGCCATCAAATAGAGGTCTTCAACCTTAAAAATCCAGTCGAGGCAGATGGAAAAAAATTCGAGCCTGGCTCCGCTTTTGTCGTACCACTCGAACAACGTCAGTATCGCCTGATCCGCGGTATTTTCGAGACTTCGACGACTTTCGAAGACAGTATCTTCTACGATGTGTCGAGTTGGACGCTGCCCCTGTCATTTAACCTTCCATACGCCAGTTTTTCAAAAAACTGGAGTACCGGCCTGCTGGGCCAGAAAGTGGATGGCGATCGCCCGCAACGCCCCTCAACCCAGGCGCCAGGTATGAGCAGCTATGCCTACTTAATGGAATGGGACCACTACTACGCCCCAAAGGCCTTGTATCAAATCCTGAAAGCCGGTGTACGGGCTAAAGTAGGCCGCGAACCATTTGTCCTCAATAACAAACGCTACGAACCCGGAACAGTCATGATCCCTGTGGCCAACCAGGAAAAAACAGCAGAAGAAATCCATGCCCTCATCTCCAAAGCCTCCGCGGCAAGCGGGGTGCCGTTTACCCCCGTCCCAACCGGATTCACGACCATCGGGATTGACCTGGGCAGCAATGCCTTCAGCACGCTTCGTACGCCTCAGGTAGCAATTATTGTCGGTGAAGGGGTTTCTCCGGGTACGGCAGGGGAAGCGTGGCACCTCCTGGATACGCGCTATGATATGGTCGTCACCAAACTCGAGGCCAGTAGTGTTGGCCGTGCCGACCTTAGCCGGTATAACGTCATCGTTATGGGCGCAGGCGCCTATTCGACCGTGGGATCCAATGGCGCATCCAAATTGAAAGCCTGGGTACAGGATGGGGGCACCCTCGTCGGTATCCAAAGTGCTATCAGCTGGCTCAAAGCACAGGGGATCGGGGCTGTAGAAATCCGGCAGCGCAAAGACCAGGAAAAAACTCCTGCTCCAAGGCCTTATATCCAAATGGACGAGGATATGGCTTCCACCGAAATCCCCGGTACGATTTTCGAAGCGGAAATTGATCCTACCCATCCTCTCGGATTCGGTTATCGCAATAGCAAATTGCCCGTTTTCCGGGATAGCGAACTTTTCCTCGAGCTGGGCAAAAACCCTTATGCCACCCCACTACGCTATACAGATAACCCACTCCTCAGTGGGTATATCAAGCGCTCGATGAGCGACCTGCCCAATCGGAGCGCCGCAATCGTAGTCTCCGGAGAAGGCAGCGGAAAAATTATCTTCATGGCCGATAATCCGAACTTCCGCGCTCATTGGTTCGGTACGAATAAATTGTTCGCCAACGCACTGTTCTTCGGGCATACAATCAGCGGTATGTCCCTGGAGCGGGGGAGATAAATTTAAAATTTATCATCGGATATTAAATGTCCCGAGGTGGTGTATAATATCTTTTGAAGCGGTCTCATAAGTATTGAGGTTGTGTAAAAAGGCCGAAGTCCGTCATTTGTCATTTGGCGACTGACGCTGCCAAATAATATTTTGAACGGGCACTATTTTAACTGATTTTGCAAAGTAAAATCAGTTAAAATAGTGCCCGTTCAAAACTTTCTTTCGCCGCCGTAGGCGGCGGAATAGGAATACTTTTTACACAACCCCACAAAATATTGAGGCCGTCTCAAAGGTCTTTTGGCGGCTTGCGCCGCCAAAGAATATTTTCATGAGACACCGGTTTTGTTGATTTTGCTTCGCAAAATCAACAAAACCGGTGTCTCGGAAAATTTTATTCTGCCGCCGAAGGCGGCAGAATACTTGCGAGACTCCCTCAATGTTTTTTCAGAGCCGCGTTTTCAACGATTTTGCTTCGCAAAATCGTTGAAAACGCGGCTCTGAAAAATTTAATTTTGCCGCCTACGGCGGCAAATTTTTTTTTACACAGCCCCATACGTATGAGACAACCTCAGTCTTTTTGTACAACCCCCAACCCAAAAAGTACCATATTCGACCCAAATACCGATAAAAAGGACTACTTTTGCCGTAAATTCAAACTATTCAATATGCAAATCGAAAAGAACAAGGTGGTCACTGTGCATTACCGCCTGCAGGACGAAAACGCGGACGGCGAGCTTATCGAAACCACCTTCGACTCCGATCCATTGGTATTCCTCTTCGGCGTCGGGCAGATGATCCCGGAATTCGAACGTCAGCTCCTCGGAAAAGTACAGGGCGACATGCTCAGCTTTCGCATTGATGCCGCCGATGCGTATGGGGAATTTGATGAAGATGCCCTCGTGGAACTCCCCATGGACGTATTCATGATTGATGGCGAACTGGCAGAAGAATTGCTGGAAGTTGGAAAGCAAATCCCCATGGCAGACCAAAACGGCAACCGCCTGGTCGGTATTGTGGACGAAATCCGCGAAGACAGCGTGCTCATGGATTTTAATCACCCCATGGCCGGCACTAATCTGTTCTTCGAAGTACAGGTTCAATCTGTGCGCGAAGCTACACAGGAAGAAATGGAGCATGGCCACGTCCATGGCCCCGGCGGTCATCATCACTAAATCCACCATTTTGCTCACCTCAGGGCAAAAAAAAAGCCCTCATCAAGAGGGCCTCATGCAATAACAAATCATAATCTCATGAAAAAAAGACGACCTAATTCTTATATTTTCCCTTTCGGGAAGCTAACTTTTTATCGTTGAAGGCTGGCTCCCTGCCGATTTATTCGGGCAGGGAACCTTCCTCAGCTTTGGGATTACGACCCCCCCAACTTTCGGAGGGAACGACGCACAGCATGCTGCACGGTTTTCAAGATAGTTTCAGGGACTATAACAAGGACTACTTTGCTTTTCCAGGAAGCACCTTTCTGCTCCCTTTGATGATGTAAAGATGCACCACCTTTCATCCTATTACAAATACAAAAAACCTTGTTTGTTTTATTTTTTTAAAAAAATAAAACAAACAAGGTTTTGTTTTTCAATAACTTGAAATAAAAAATTGTTGATAAAAAATCACTTCTACAGGAAAAGGCAGGCGCAAAAAAAATCAAAAAGGTCACCCCAATTGTATTTAGCCACCTTCAGCAGCTATCCTGACCCATCCCGACAGGTCTATATCACATCGCCCCGATGGTGAAAGGACAATGGGGTTATGCTCAAAGCGCGGTATGTTCCGGCGGGCATCAGAGGTGCTTGATCCGCCCTGTATATTGCCGGTACAGTTCTTCATTCGAAGGCCCATCAATATTCTGGCTAAAATAAACGGGGAGTACTACCCCCTGCGCTGCTGCGATTTTCATGGCTTCAGCGGCGATAAGGTTGACGAGGAAGACTCCGGAGATCGTAGAAGGGGGGCCTGCAAGGCAGCCGCCGATACGCAGGAGTCCATCCCCATCAGGCACCCGATTGTCGAGTACGAGATCTGCCAGTTCGAAGAGTTTTTTACCGGAAGGGTGGCGGGAAGGGTAAGCTGCCGTCTGGGCAAGGGAAGTGATGGCCAGCACCTTCAAACCCGCATCTTTTGCGATCATCGCCATCTCTATCGGCATGGCATTGCGCCCGGAATTGGAAGTGATCACCATAATATCCTGCGGGTCTATGCGGTGCTGTTCCCAGATGATCCTGGCCAGACCAGGTACGCGCTCAATCTCGGCGCTGCGGCGCGCGCCTTCCGAGGTCATCACAGTACTATCGAGCATCGCATTGACGTTGGCGAGTCCGCCCGCCCGCACAAACAGCTCCAACCCGATCATGTGCGAGTGCCCTGTACCAAAGGCATGGATAATCCGGTCCCGGACAATACATTCCGCAAACCATTCTGCCGCCAGACCGATTTTGTCTTCCTGCCCCTGGACGATACACCGCAGCTGCTCCTGTATGCGCTCGTAGTATTCAAACATATCCCGTAATTTTTTGAGATGGCCTCAAATGTATTGCACCGCATTCGGCGGCGAAAGAAAGTGTTCGTTTGAAATATTATTTAGCAGAACTGGCTGTTTTTCGCAATAAAGACGCCCGTTTGCTGCATACCATTCAAAACTTTATTTTGCCGTAGCCCCAAGAGAAAAATTTTTCCAACGGAGCCGGGGATTGGGAGGTTATGCGTTATAATTTGATAAAAATCTTTTTTCGGAACAGTATATACACTGGCACAAAAATGATGGCGACATAAAAAACAGCATAAAGCAGGGAACACAACTCCGCCGGCAGGCCCAGGCTGGCGCCCAGTGCCATGAAGCGACCGTTCAGGCCCTGGTCAATGAGCCGATCGTTGTAAAACAGGGCGGTGAGTATTCCTGCCAGTACGTATGCCGTAATCGCATTTGACCCAAAGACCTGCCCGGGGAAAGTCCATTTTTTCCAGCCGCGGACATCCACCAGATAGACCAGCGTGGCCAGTGCGAGGGTTGTCATGCCAGCCAGCAAAGTCGCAAACGAGCTCGACCAGATATTTTTGTTGAAGGGGAAGAACCACTGCCACAGATCACCCACTGCAAGCAATATGAAGCCCATAACAAACAGCCGTACCAGCTTTTGATGGATTTCGGTTTGCAGGAGCAGTATCCTTCCGGCTATCATGCCGAAAATTCCTGTACAAACAGAAGGGATCGTGCTTAAAAGCCCCTCGGGGTCCCATGTTTTCTGCCACATCACCCCGGGGAGTAAAATCCTGTCGAGGTAATGGGCCCAGTTTTTCTCCGGCACACTCAGATCTGGTGCCCCAATCCCGGGAACGGGAAGGTAGGCCATCACCAGCCAGTAGGCGACCAGCCCGACCGCTGCAATCCTGGGCAGGAGTGCTGGCCGGACATACAGATAAATCAAGGAGCAGGCAAGGAATACAAACGCAATACGATGTAGGACCCCTACCCACCGGATTGCAGAAAAGTCAAATTCCGGGAATAACCACAGCAGGATCCCCAGGAAATAAATCTTTAATGTTCTCGAAAAGATTTTTTTGAGCAGGCTCTGCTTTGCTACGCCGGCATCCAGGCGCTGACTATACGCGAGGGTGACCGATACCCCCACGATAAACAGAAAAAAGGGAAAAACATAATCGGTCGGTGTCAGGCCGTTCCATTGCGCATGCAGCAAGGGGGGATAGACATGCGACCAGGATCCGGGGTCGTTCACAATAATCATGGCAATAATCGTGAAACCCCTCAGGGCATCGAGGGCCAGCAATCGGGCAGGTGTTGTTGTCTGGTTCATTGTGGTGTATAAATTTGGCTTTCCAGGCCACTACGGCCTTTCGCGTTAAAAATTCTGGCGCGGACGTGCGGGAACCTACCCCGTATTGGTCCATTATAAGTTTTTGATTCCCAATTTGGTGTAGAACCGTCGAGGGTATATTTTATGGTCATGCCCGGGTAGGTACTGTTCATCAACAAGGTATCTCCGCGCTGTAGGATACCGGGCGGGGGGATACGGTAGTGGAAGGCGGGGCGGGCGGCATCCATCCGCTTAAATTCACGCTGTACCACCTGATGAAGAAAGGCACCATAATCCAGTAGTCTTGCCATTTCGCGTTTTGTGGGATCGGGGATGGCAGCCCATGCGGGCATCCCTTGCCAGGCGCGCTGGGCGAGGCCGAGCATTTTTGGCAGGTAGTAGTACTCCAGCATTTCCATACCCTTGATGGTTTCACCCCAAAGCTGGCCTTGTAACCCGAGAATATTCGCCCTACCTTTTTCACTAAGCCGCTCCATGCCCTTAAAATCCCGCTCCGGAACGAAAGGCATCCCCATATCGCTGACCCTGGTGGATAGGAACAAGTCTTCCGGCAACAGGGAAAAAGCGGCCTGCTCATCCACAAATCCCGCCCAATAGAGCCCTGGCTCACGGGGGTCGTTGGAGTAGGCCAGGTCAAAATACAGGTTCGTGACCGGGCAAAGGACGATGGGGTATCCGCGGTTCGCAATCCGGTAACCCAGATCCTGCTGGCCCCATAAGTTATTCCATATATAAGGTATAAGCCCTTTGCCGGCAAAATCCGCATGAACAGCAGCCTTACCGTCGGCATCATATTCAAAAGCGACTTCCTCCCAGCCCCCGGCAATAATCCTGCGCTCTGCAAGCAGGGCAAGCATACGCCTGAGCAAATCCTTATGCAGGTTGCGGACATGGCCGATATGGGGATTGGCCTCCAGGTAGGCCTTGCAGACAGGAGACAACGACCATGCCTTGTTGGGTACTTCGTCCCCGCCGGTATGAAAAGTCTTGAGCTCCAGGCCGGCTTCCCGGTACATGCCCACGAATGCGTCCAGTACCTCCCTATAAAAATCCAGCACCGAGGGCCGACAGGCGCAGACGACGTTATCGGTATAAGACTGAGCAGAAAGGTACTCCGAACGGTCGCCGGGGTCAATGAGGCGGTAGCGTTCCGCTTCTTTGGGGTTTCCCTCTGCCATCAGGCGGCGGTAGCGGCTTTCCATGGCCACGATCGCCGCGCGGGCATGGGCGGGGAAATTCACTTCCGGGATCACTTCGATATGCCTTGCGGCTGCATAGCGCAGGATCCCGATAAAATCCCCACGGGAATAAAACCCGTTCCCAGGTGACGATGGATCATCCGGATTATAGCCCGAGCCATAGGCGGGCTGCAGAAAGTTGTCTTCGTCCGGGGAATGGCCGCGGCGCGCCCCGACACGCGTCAACTCCGGAAACTGCGGGATTTCGATCCGCCAGGCTTCATCCTCGGTGAGGTACAACAGCAACTTATTGAGCTTGAATGCGGCCATCTGGTCAATCAGACGGTAAATCGCGGGTACGGACTGGAAATTTCTCGCCACGTCCACGTGCATACCCCGATAGGGATAGGCTGGAGCATCGGCGATTTCACAGGCGGGGATCGCAGCGTTTTCCACTAACGCAAGCAGGGTCGTGACCGCGTAGAACATTCCCGCATTGCCCGAAGCGCGGAGTTCGACTCCCGAAGGAGTAACCGAGATGGCATACGCCTCCGCCCCCGACACCCCCGGATCCTTCAGCAAACGCACTTTTGCCGCTTTGCTGCGTATTTGCAGGCTCCCTGGCCAACTTCCCTGTAAGTGCCGGAATTCACTTTCGAAAGAAGGGTCAAAAGCGACAGACGTCGGTCTATCCACTTTAAATATACCCTGCCCGCGTTCAAATTGGCGGGGCACGGGCAAAAACGGGTAAACGGTTTCTGGCGTCGGGAGCGATAATTTCTCGCCCTGACGGTATAAATAACCTGGATCCGGATCCGGTTCCTGATCGAGTGGGCCACGCCGAAACTGTTCCCTGCGCAGAAAAGGCACCATCGCCACATGGTCCATCGCATGTGGCACGCCCTTATCATCCACCCAATACACCCCTAACGGCCCATCGGTCGTTTTGATCGCGAAGCCTGAAAAAACGATTTCATGTACCGCGGAATCTCCAGGCAAAAGCGTAAAGCCGGGCAGAGGGCGCATTTCGTAAAAATCCCCATTGATCCAACGCACCTGAAGGCCGGTGACCGTCCCCTGCGCAGTAATCCCGTGAGGCGCCTGGTTCCAGTAGAGTGCCCATCCACTGTCGCCGAGGGCCTGGGTGCCGGAATTCACCAGCGTAAACCTTGCCCGGTGCGTATCTTCGAAACCCCGCAATCCATTGGAAATCAACTCCCAATGCAGGGAAAGGCCCTGGGCAGACAAAGCCGGGCGCGTGCACAGGGCCAGGATCAGGCAAAAATATAGACGGTACATCTCGTTATAGTTTAATCACTTGTAATACAGCCCCCTTACCGCACTTTTCCCAGGCCCACCCAAAATCGGTTTCCAAATATAAAATTTTTCAACCGTCTGTCTATGTCCATCCAGCTAAATTGTTCCACGTTTATCCTTTTCAAAAAAAACTGAAAGTTTACCTTTGTTGTTAAAGAGGGGAAATCGTTTAACATAACGTCTTAAACTGCCAAAAATGGAAACCGCGAAAGCGTTTGATGCCTTGCTGGACGACCCGCACCTGCTGCCCGAACTAAAAGGCATAGCCCGGAAAATATTACACGACGAGCGGATCACCGAGGCAGAAGGCGTGATGTTGTTCGAAAAAGCGCCCCTGGGTTACCTCGGCACCCTGGCTAACCACCGACGGGAAAAGCTGCACGGCAACGCCACGTATTTCAACCGCAATTTCCATATCGAGCCCACGAACGTTTGTATTTACACCTGTACATTCTGCTCCTATTCCCGGCTGATCAAACAACGGCAGGATGGCTGGGAATACACGATGGACGAAATGCTCGACCTTGTGCGCAAATACGACGGGCAGCCCGTCACGGAGGTACATATCGTAGGCGGAGTGCTGCCGCAGTACGACCTTGCGTTTTACACCGAATTATTCCGCAAAATCAAAGCACACCGTCCTGAGCTGCATATCAAGGCCCTCACGCCGGTCGAGTACCACTATATCTTCAAAAAGGCCCGGGTAAGCTATGAGGAGGGAATGCGCATGATCAAGGAATCCGGTGTGGATTCCCTGCCGGGTGGCGGCGCTGAAATTTTCCATCCCGAAATCCGGGATCAGATTGCCGGCGGCAAATGCACGGGCGAACAATGGCTCCGCATCCACGAAATCTGGCACGAACTCGGTATGCGGTCCAACGCCACCATGCTCTACGGCCACATTGAGTGCTTCGAACACCGGGTGGACCACCTCGAGCAACTCCGGCGACTGCAGGACAGGACGGGGGGCTTTCAGACCTTTATCCCGCTCAAATTCCGCAACAAAGACAACCAGATGTCGCACCTTTCGGAAACCAGCGTCATCGAAGATTTGCGCAACTATGCCATCAGCCGGATTTATCTCGACAATTTCCCGCACCTCAAGGCCTACTGGCCTATGATTGGGCGCAGCACGGCACAGATTGCCCTTTCCTTTGGGGTAAACGATATTGACGGCACGATAGACGATACCACCAAAATTTATTCCATGGCAGGTTCGGAGGAGCAAAACCCCGCCATGAGCACCCGCGATCTGGTGCAGATGATCCGGCAGGTTGGCAGAAGGCCAATCGAGCGCGACACCCTGTACAACGTGCTCACCGATTACAGCGAGCACGTCTTTGAGGAAGATACGGCCTTCAAAGGCTATTTCGACCTTCCGGTCGTCAATTCTTAAATCCAGCACATGCACCCAAAAAAGCTATATTTCATACGCCACGGCGAAACGGAGTACAACAGGCTCAATATTGTACAGGGCAGAGGGGTAAATTCTCCGCTCAACGAAACCGGGCACTGGCAGGCGGAGGCATTCTTCCATACGTATCGCCACATCCCTGTAGAGGCTGTAATCGCTTCCAGTCTCCTGCGTACCCATCAGACCGTCGCACCATTTACACAGCAGCAGTTGCCCCTGACCATCCTCAACGACCTCGATGAAATGCACTGGGGCAGCTTTGAAGGCAAGCCCGCCTCCCCCGAGCTCAAAGAAATATACCAGAAAGCTACCCAGGAATGGTCGTTGGGCAACTATGATTTCTCTTTCGGCGATGGCGAGAGTGCCCGGCAACTTGCTGACCGGCTCTCCAGAGCACTTGAATATCTTTGTAACAGACCCGAAGACACCCTGCTTGTGTGCAGCCATGGACGTGCCCTTCGCTGCCTGCTTTGCCTGGCAAAAGGCCTTCCCCTTTCTGAAATGGCCAGTTTCCACCCTAAAAATACCGGCTTGTTCGTCGCGTATTTCGATGGCAGCGATTTTCACTTTGAACTGGAAAACGACACCCAGCACCTGACCTTGTACGCCCGTCTGACCCAGGCCTTTCAATAAACCAAAGCAGATGGAAAAGATCAAAATCACTGCGGTGAGCTATCTCAATACCAAGCCCTTGCTGTATGGCCTTTTCAAAAGTGATATTGCTGAAAAGATCGAGCTACAGCTCAATATCCCTTCCGTCTGTGCCCAAAAGCTAAAAAGCGGGGAGGTGGACCTCGGCCTGGTCCCGGTGGCCATCCTTCCGGAGCTGCCCCACGCCGAAATCATCAGCGACTACTGTATCGGTTCGGGCGGCAGGGTAAATACCGTAGGCATTTTCTCGCAGCGGCCGCTGGAGGAGCTGGAGGCCATATACCTGGATTTCCACTCCAGGACCTCCGTCGAGCTCTTCAGAATCCTACTGCGTGAATACTGGAAGTGCTCCCCTGCCCTACTGCCCGGCAGGCCTGGTTTTGAAGAACGCATCGGGGGCAGCACCGGCGCACTGATTATCGGGGATCGGGCTATCGAGGCACAGGGGCGCTACGATTATTATTGCGATCTTGGGGAAGCATGGACTGCACATACCGGCCTTCCCTTCGTTTTTGCCGCCTGGGTAGCCATCAGGCCCCTCGAACCAGCGTTCATAAGCGAATTCAACGATGCCCTTGCCCTGGGCCTCAGGCATCTGCCCCAACTCATGTTCCTGCTCCCCAGCCCGGCCCCTGGTTTCGACCTCAAGGCGTATTTCACCCAAAACATCAGTTATACATTCGACCAGCAGAAGCGCAAAGCATTGAACAGGTTCCTGGCAGGAATGGGGCAGTCGGCACTTCAAACCCAATAACATCAGAATAATCAATAAACCATCACGATGAAAAACAGGATCATTTTCCTTCTCCTTTTCGGCCTCATTGGCCAGGCATGTGGCAATGCCCAGCATAAATCAAATACCAACGCAGAAAAAAATATGAAAAAAAACGAAAATCCGGAAGCCATCCCTACGGATGAAATAGAAATCGCCACCCTTGGTGGGGGCTGTTTCTGGTGTGTAGAAGCCGTATATCAGGAAGTAGAGGGTGTTTATTCTGTAGTATCCGGCTACTCGGGGGGCACGCCCCAAACAGCTAATTACAAAGATGTGAGCGAAGGCACCACCGCTCATGCCGAAGTGGTACAGGTGAAATTCAACCCGAAAGTCGTTTCTTTTGACGAAATCCTGGAAATATTCTGGAGTACTCATGACCCCACCACCCGCAACCGCCAGGGCAACGACGTTGGCCCACAGTATCGGTCGGTCATCTTCTACCAGGACGAAACCCAGAAGCAAATCGCCGAGAAATCAAAAGCCGGGATAGCCCCCCAGCTTTGGGAGAACCCCATCGTCACGGAAATCAAGCCGCTCAAAGGTTTCTGGGAAGCAGAGGATTACCACCAGGACTACTACAGCAACGTCGGGGACCGGAATCCCTACTGCACATTTGTCATCACTCCAAAAATGGCCAAATTCCGGAAAACATTTTCCGATAAGCTGAAGAAGAATTAATTTCCGATTATTCGCTGATACTGTTAAGTTTTTCTATTTTCAACCCAAAATCCTATCATGAAATTCGGAGTGTTAAAAGAACGGGGCGATCGGCGCGTCTCCATGTCGCCGGAGCTCGTCCCTAAATTCAAACAACTGGGCGTCGAAGTCCTGGTCGAAGCCGGTGCCGGCGAAGGTGCTTTTTTTGGCGACAGCACCTATGCTGCCCATGCGGCAGTGTGCAGCCGGGAAGAAGTCCTGCGGAACAGCGATTTGTTGCTGAGTATCCACCCTATTGAGCCAGAAGAATGGGGTTCGATACGCAAAGGCACATTACTGGTTTCCCAATTCGCGCCGTTCCTCAACCCGGGAATCGGGGAAAAGCTCAGTGTTGCCGGTTTTCAGGCCTTCAGCCTGGACATGATCCCCCGTACCACCCTTGCACAATCTATGGACGTGCTCTCTTCTATGGCGAGCATTGCCGGCTATAAAGCGGTCCTGGAGGCAGCGCGCCTACTCCCCCGCTATTTCCCTATGATGATTACTGCGGCAGGGACCATTAAACCCGCCCGCGTACTCGTGCTCGGCGCCGGTGTTGCCGGCTTGCAGGCCATTGCCACTGCAAAGCGCCTCGGCGCCCAGGTAGAGGCCTTTGATACGCGCCGCGCGGCAAAAGAAGAGGTGGAAAGCCTCGGGGCAAAGTTTGTCGAAGTAGAAGGTGCGAAAGACGATGTCTCTGCAGGAGGCTATGCAGTTGCACAAAGTGAAGAATTCCTCGCACGGCAGCGTGCCGAGGTACAGGCGCGCGCGACTAAGGCCGATGTCATCGTCACAACGGCACAGGTCAGGGGTACAAAGGCCCCTGTGCTGGTGCAGGAAGAAACCATCCGGCACATGAAGCCAGGTTCGGTGATCGTGGACCTGGCAGCCTCCTCAGGTGGCAACTGTGCCCTTACGCAGGACAATGCGATCATCGAGGCACACCAGGTCACCATCATCGGCAACTCTTATCTCGCCAACCTGATGCCGCAGGATGCCAGTACCATGTACGCCAACAACGTACTGAATTTCATCAAAACCTTTATCAAAGACGGGAAAATTCACCTCGACATGGGCAACGAAATCATTCGGGGCGCTTTGATCACCCCCCCTTTGGAGGACAAAACCGCATAAGCCATGGAAAACACCATCCAGACCATCAATGAAAATTTTCTTTTCATTTATCTCCTCATATTTACAATTATCCTCGGCTTTGAGGTGATTTCCAAAGTACCCACCGTTTTACATACCCCGCTCATGTCGGGCGCCAATGCTGTAAGCGGTGTGGTCATTTTGGGGGCTATCCTCCTCATTCGGCAAAGCCAGGGCGATGATTATATTTCCCTGGTGATTGGGTTCGTCGGGGTAGTTCTCGGCATGCTCAACGCGGTGGGCGGCTTTGTCGTCACCGACCGAATGCTGGAAATGTTCAAAAAGAAAAAGAAATAACCGTCAAATTCCTCAAGTATGTATATTGAATTTTACATAAACCTGAGCTACCTTATCGGTTCGCTGGCTTTCGTGTGGGGCCTGCGTCTGCTCAGCACCCCGGATACCGCGCGACGGGGCAATCTCATCGCCAGTTTCGGTATGGGTGTGGCTATCCTGGCCGCCATGCTCGATCCTGCTTATAAAGTCGGACCCAACAACTACGGATGGATCATTGCAGGGCTCGGCGTCGGTGGTGTCGTGGGCACCGTATGGGCAAAGCGCGTGGCGATGACCTCGATGCCCCAAATGGTTTCCATCCTCAACGGGTTCGGTGGCGCCTGTGCGGTTGTATTGGCCGCTGTAGAGTTTTACCACATGTACCGCGGCGACCGCCCGTATGGCACTGCAGAAATCGCCACCCTCGCTTTCGCATTGCTCATTGGGGGCATCGCTTTCACCGGAAGTTTCGTAGCATTTGGCAAACTGGAGGGGTGGATACGGGATAATTTCCTGGTCATCCCCAAAGTACACCACTTGTTCAATATGTCGCTGTTGGTTGCTATCGTAGTATTTTCCACGATTGCGACCATCCAGGGGATAGCAGCGCCCCCATGGATGGTTATCCTCCTCGTCGTACTGACCTTGTACTACGGCGTCTCCTTTGTCACCCCGATTGGAGGTGCGGATATGCCGGTAGTGATTTCCCTGCTCAACTCTTTCAGCGGGATTTCTGCGGCCTCGGCGGGCCTGATCTACAACAATCAGTTTATGTTGGTAGGCGGTATTCTTGTCGGGGCATCCGGCACTATCCTCACCCTGATGATGTGCAATGCGATGAACCGTTCTCTGCTCAACGTCCTGATTGGCGGGTTTGGCACTTCCGGCGGGTCAGCTGCGGCAGCGGCAAAAGGCGATCAGGTCATTCGCGAGGTCAGCCTCAACGATGCGGCAATTATGATGTACTATTCCAGCTCCGTGGTCATCGTCCCTGGCTATGGGCTTGCCGTAGCACAAGCACAGAAAGTGTGCAAAGAAATTGATGACCTCCTCTCTGCCAATGGCGTGGACGTAACCTATGCCATTCACCCGGTCGCCGGGCGTATGCCCGGGCACATGAACGTCCTGCTCGCAGAAGCCGATGTGCCCTACCCCAAACTCCTCGATCTCGATGATGCGAACAACGCCCTGCCTAATACCGACGTAGTGCTCATCGTAGGGGCAAATGACGTCGTCAACCCGGCTGCGGAGACCGATCCCGGCAGCCCTATCTATGGTATGCCCGTATTACAGGTATGGAAAGCCAAACAGGTAATCGTTATGAAACGCAGTATGCGTTCAGGCTATGCAGGAATCGAAAATCCGCTGTTTTTCTACCCCAACAACCGTATGTTGTTTGGGGATGCCAAGGATACGCTCACAAAACTCAGTGTCGAGCTCAAACAAATGGGATAGTGTAAATGTATTATTAGAAATGCTTCCCCATAAGTTATGAGGTCGGGTAATAGTTATTCCGGGGTAAGGTAAAAAGACCGAGGCAGTCCAAAAAGCCCTTTGGCGGCTTGCGCCGCCGAAGAATATTTTTTAGAGCGCCGATTTTGTTGATTTCGCTTTGCAAAATCAACAAAATCGGCGCTCTAAAAAATTTTATTCTGCCGTCTTCGGCGCTCGTTTAAAATTTTCTTTTTCCTTCGTAGGCGGCAGAATACCCGGGAGATAGCCATATTTTCATCCTTTCCGGCTCAGGCGATTGCTGAAATCTGATTTATTCATTCAAAACTAAGTATATGTTCCCCTTCACTTTCTCCATTATCATTTTACTTGGCCTACTGCTGCTGCTTTCAGGCATCTTCACCGTAAAACAACAAACTGCTGTTGTAGTGGAGCGGTTCGGAAAATTTCTCAGCGTCAAGGCACCGGGGCTGCAATTCAAGATTCCTCTCCTGGACCGTGTATCGGGCAGGGTGAGCCTTAAAATCCAGCAGTTGGACGTTATCGTCGAGACCAAAACCAAGGATAATGTTTTCGTAAAACTCAAGGTTTCTGTGCAGTTCCGCGTCCTGCCGGACGCGGTTTTCGATGCATTCTACAAGCTGGAAAACCCACACGAGCAAATCACGGCCTATGTCTTCGATACTGTGCGTGCAGAAGTGCCCAAGATGAAGCTCGACGAGGTTTTTGAGCGCAAAGACGATATTGCCGTGGCTATACGCCGGGAATTGGAAGAGGCGATGAACGAGTATGGTTTTGGTATTGTGAAAGCCCTCGTCACTGACATTGACCCCGACACTGCGGTGAAAAATGCCATGAACCGCATCAATGCGGCCGAGCGGCAAAAAATTGCTGCGGAGTACGAAGGTGAATCCGAGCGTATCCGCATCGTTGCCAAAGCCAAGGCGGAAGCAGAAAGTAAGCGCCTGCAAGGTCAGGGTATCGCCGATCAGCGCCGTGAAATTGCCCGCGGCCTGGAGGAGTCGGTGGACATCCTCAACAATGTGGGCATCAACTCCCAGGAGGCCTCGGCGCTCATCGTCGTCACCCAGCATTACGATACGCTGCAATCCCTGGGCGAAAATGCCAACAGCAACCTCATCCTGCTACCGAATGCCCCTACGGCAGCGGCAGATATGCTGAATACGATGGTAACCTCCTTTGCCACTTCCCAGCAAATCGGCAACCAGCTCAAGAAAGGCAAAACCAAAACCCTGCCCCAGGGGTCGGAACCACTGCCCCTCCCCGAAGAGCACACCAGGCACCGGGAATGAAAATCCTTAGCGCTGCCCAGACCCAACTGGCAGACCAGCACACGATACTCCACGAGCCGATTGCCGGGCTCGATCTGATGGAACGGGCAGCCAGGACCTTCTGTGACTGGTTTATACGAACCTTTACACGGGGCGAACAAGCGGTAGTCCTCCTCTGTGGCAGCGGCAACAATGGGGGCGATGGACTGGCCATCGCCCGCATGCTGCACCTGAATTTCTTTAATGTCCGTGTATTGCTTTGCAGCACCGGGAGCAAGCGCACCCCGGACTGCCAGGCAAATCTCGAGCGGCTCCCCGCATTTGACGCTATCGATGTCCTTGAACTACGCGAAGGAAGCCCTTTACCAGAAATCCCCCCGCAGGCACTCCTGGTGGATGCCTTGTTCGGATCCGGACTGAACCGGCCCATTCTGGGTTACTGGGCGGATTGCCTGCAATACTTCTCCGCCCACAAAGGGATCAAGGTCGCCGTTGACCTGCCCTCCGGGTTGTTGCCCGATGGGCAGAAAACAGATGGGGCAGTATTCCATGCCGACTACACTTTCTCCTTTCAGCGGCCAAAGCTCGCGTTCTTTTTTCCCGAAAATGCCCCGTTTGTCGGCAAATGGGCTTTCGGCGATATTGGCCTGGACGAGGCGTTCATAGAGGCCCAGGAAAGTCCCTGGCACCTCGTTGCCAGCCAGGAAGTGTATCCCCTGATCAGAAAGCGTCCGGTATTTTCGCACAAGGGCACATTTGGCCATGCCCTGCTGATCTGTGGTAGCTATGGCATGATGGGCGCAGCCACCCTCAGTGCCCGCGCCTGCCTGCGTGCAGGGACGGGGCTACTCAGCGTGTATGTACCCTCCTGCGGCCATTCCATCCTGCAGACGACCGTCCCCGAGGCTATGGCGCAGGCCGATCCGCACGCGCATTACTGGAGTATCCCTCCCGATACAGGTAAATATACCGCCATCGGCGTAGGCCCCGGGATTGGACGGAATGAACGTACCATGAATGCCCTCGAAAAATTATTGGAAAAAGCCGGCGATAAGCCCATCGTCCTCGATGCGGATGCCCTCAACCTGATCGCCGCCGGAGCGTTACACCACCTCATCCCCCCAAACGCCATCCTAACCCCCCACCCCGGAGAATTTGAACGCCTTTTCGGTACTTCCGACAACACCCTCGATCGCCTGGGCCTCCTCCGGGAAAATGCTATTAAATACCGCTGCTACATCCTTTTGAAAGGTGCCTACAGTTGCCTGGCAACACCGGAGGGAGACTGTTACTTTAATCCAACGGGTAATCCGGGTATGGCCACTGCCGGCAGCGGGGACGTCCTTACAGGCATCCTCACCAGCTTGCTGGCACAGGGGTATGGCCCGGCTGATGCTGCCAGAACAGGTGCTTTCCTACATGGCCGCGCCGGCGATATTGCCAGTGAAAAATACGGACAGGCATCTATGATCGCGGGGGATATCATCAAATCCCTCGGGAAAGCATTCCAATGCCCCCAAGAAACCGCCAATCTTTAAAAACGCTTGAACACACAAACATTCACCATGAAATAAGAGTCATCCTTATTGGGATTGGCCGCCTTACTTATACCGTCAATATAATCCGTAAACGCGAAACGCCCACTGGCTTCCAGCGCAATCCCAAGATTGATGTTGAAATCCAGTTTCACGCCAACCCCTGCCGGAATGAGCGGAATCATACGCGTTGTAGTTGCACGCCGGTCTTCGCTGATTAAAGGCTCAGATACTAAGCCCTGTACCCTGGAGAAGTCGGGGCTGAGACGGGCATAGCTAAACCCGCCTCCCGCAAAAACATAAGGGGATATGAGCTTTTCCAGGTTGAGGTTGCCCCTGGAATCGGAAAAAAATTTATCCCGGGCAAAAGGTTCGAATTCAAAGAGGACGTTCATCTCAAAAATATCGGTCTGGAAGGTATAACCGCGGATTCTGCGCTGTGGGAAATTGGCTTCGTCGCCCACCAGTCTGCCGTACATAAACCCTGAGCGAAGCGCAGCTTTCCGGGACAGCGGGATTCGGCCCATCACCCCCGCAGATATGCGCACGTCCTTCACGCGCGGAGTCACCGAGGGATTAAGATCGCCGACGTAATGCGCGGTGCCGATCATGATACCACCTTCCCAGTTGTATGCGTACACGCGTTGCGCACGCAAAAAGAGCGGGCATAAGAAAATTATCAGTGTAAGGATGTACAGTTTCATCGCTTCCCGTTATGATTCATTTGATATTCACAATACGGGCCAGAATCCTGAAGTGTAATGGCCCTGCCAGCAAATTGCCTGAACGCAAAGATAACGCTTAGCCCGCTATCCTGCTAAAAAATTCAAATGACGGCTGTCTCATTAAAGGTTGTGCAAAAAGCTTTTACAGCCTTCGGTGGCAAAATAAAATTTTGAATATTCGTTTTTTAATGATTTTATTTTTTTAATACCTATAAACGTATTATATTCAAAACATTATTTGAAAATACAAGCTTCCAAGGACAGCCCCGGCACTTTTATACAGCCCCGGAAAGTTTCATGATTTTTGTCGGCACAAGTATAAAAGGGCAGCCCCGGGGCTTTTACACAACCCCAAAGGTATTTATGATACAGTATATTCAAAACAAGCGCTTGCGGTGGAAATACCAGGAAATCAGCAAGCTCACCATTGCGGAAAAAAACAGGATAATACCGACAGCATAGCGGCTGGTTTCAAAAGGCAGGGGTACATTCATTCCAAAGAAGCTGGTGATAAAAGTTGGTACGGCGATAAAGATCGTCACCAGTGTGAGCCGGTGGATCGTTACGTTCATATTGTTGGAGATGATAGAAGCATAGGTATCCATTGTACCGCTGAGGATATTGCTGTACACATTTGCCATTTCAAGTGCCTGTCCGTTATCAATAATAATATCCTCAAAGAGGTCCATTTTTTCTTCCTCTTCCCGGATATTGATAAAGTCTGTACGCTTCATTTTCATTTTCAATAAATCGTTGGCACTAAGTGAATTGAGAAAATAAACCAGACTTTTTTCGATACTCAGCAGTTGTTTCAACTCTTTATTCCGGCTGGAGTGGTAGAGCTCTTGTTCGATCAGGTTTCGTTTTAAGTCGAGTTTTTTCAGGCAGGTAAGGAATCGGTAAACATTGTGTTCGAGGAGTTGCAGGACGAACAAGGTAGGGTCTGCGGGGTCAAAATTCTTGACTTTGTCCTCCAGGAAACGCTGGAGGACGGGGTTTTCGAAAACGGTAATCGTGACTACTGCTTCGGGGGCCAGGATGATACCGATGGGCACGGTGATATAGATTGCATCATTTTCATCTTCTGCCTCGTTGAGTACTGGTGTATTAACGAGGATCAGGCGGATATCATCTTCGGTTTCGTAGCGAGGGCGCTCATCTACGTCGAGGGAATCGGTGAGAAAATCGAGGGGTATTTCGAAGTATTGGGCGACCTCTTCCAGCTCCTCCTGGCTGAAGGGAGGGGAAATATTGACCCAGCAGCCGGGGCTAGGCTGGTCCAGCGCTGTTAATTTATCCTCGATCCTGGCGTAATACCGCACCATAAAGCTGTTCTTAAATCTCAAAAGTAGCACAAAAGTACGATTCACACGTCAAAGATACTATCGGGGCGGAGTAAATGTCGGGGGGTAAAATACCAGGAGGTTGCGCTGGAATTACCGCATACTTGTTTAGCGGAAGCGTATCGCCTTTATCGGGCTGATGCGGGTGACGAGGTAAGAGGGCAATACCAGGAACAGCAGAATGATGAGCATTGCCCCCATATTGAGGGCAAGGACAGCAAGGGGGGTCAGGTGGATAGGGGCAACGGATAAATAGTAATTTTCTTCTGACAGTTTAATGAACTCACCGTATTTTTGGAGCATACAGAGGCCGATACCGAGCAAGTTACCCCAGATCAGCCCGGTAAAAACGATATATGCGGCATAGCCGAGGAAAATTTTCCGGATACTCCAGTCGCTTGCGCCCAGGCTTTTCAGGGTACCGATCATATACGTCCGTTCCAGGATGAGGATCAGCAGGGCAGTGACCATGTTGATAATGGCGACGATAATCATGAGTGCCAGGATTACGACTTCGTTGACATCCTGCAGGCTCAGCCAATCGAAAATCTGGGGAATTTTTTGCCGGATCGTCTCTGCGTATAAGTCCGGCGGAAGTAGTTCGTAGTAGATATATCCTGCAAGTGGTTCGAGGTCGCGGATATCCTCTGCAAAAACTTCGAACCCGCCCACCATCTTTTCGTCCCAGCCCAGCAATTGCTGGATTTTCCGGATATCCACCAGAGCGAATTTGCGGTCATACTCTTCAAGACCAGTCTTAAAGATCCCCTGCACCCTGAAATTTCGCTGGATTTGATTCCCTTTTTCCACGAAATGCAGGCGGAAGCGGTCGCCAACCCCGACTTTAAGGCGCTGTGCAGTTTGGCGGGAAATGAGGATTCCGTTTGTGCTTTCCGCTTGTTTTAAATCGAGCGCTGTACCTGCGATCAGATATTGTTGCATGAACCCCCAGTCAAAGTCCCTGCCGATACCTTTGAGGATAATCCCCTCCATTTCATCGTTGGCCTTAATGATCCCGGGCTTCAGGGCGAATACCTGTATATGGCGGATTCCCCCATGGGTTTTTGCCATAGCCGCGCGGGCTATACCGAGGATGGATTTTGAGACCGGATAATCCACGCTGCGCAAAGTATCCAGATAAGGATAGAAAGGCTGTTCAATGGAGACCGGGCTCGCTTCCAGAGGGCTTTCGTACAATTCGGTGCTGGTGATATGGATATGCCCCCAGAACCCAAAAATCTTTCCACTGATTTCTTTTTTAAATCCGGAAATCAGTGCGACAGCACATATCATCACCGCCGTGCTAAGGGCAACGGCGATGATGGCGATGCGTATAATCAGCCTTGCGAAGGAATGTGTCCCTTCGCGGATCACTTTTCTGGCAATAAATCGTTCGAACATGCCTAATGCACCAGCAGCATTTTTTTAGTTGCGGTGTAGCTGCCGGCTTTCAGGGTGTAAAATAACACTCCGCTGCTGTTAATTGCGTTTTCGGAGATATTTATTTCGTGCAGGCCTTTCCCGAAGAAGGCAGCATAGCGGAACAACACCCTACCTTTGAGGTCGAGTATGCGAAGCTCTGCATCCTGGGGCTCCGGCAGCCAGAATTTCACCTTCGTGTAATCAGAGAACGGGTTAGGTACATTCTGAAATAATTCTGCGCTTTCCTGCGGCTGCGTCGTTTTTTCAAAAACGAGACGCGGCAAGTATAATTTATCCCCCGGCCCGTATGCTTCCGCTGGTGTAAGGCGCGAATTAATCTGCAAATCCTTTTCTTCAAACGCCTGGGAAAGTGCCCTAAAGACGAGCGTGGCCAGTACGCTGGAATTTGCCGTATCTTTATCGGCCATCCAACTCAGGGTCACGATTCCATCTCCCGGAAAGATCCCCAACTGCCCATCGCTGACAAGCCCTGGTTCCACGTCCACCAATTCGAGGGCGCTCCGGTTGTATTCGAGGGTAAACTGTGCCCCGGAAAACGACTGTATGTCATTCACCGAAAGGGGAAGACGGAAAATTTGCCCGTTTTCAGGCTGTGGATACGGCGCAGAGACCGGGAAAATGGCTTCTGTCGGACGGCTGCGCACCGTCGAACTATTGGCTACCGCATCCCCTGTCACATCCCCGAGTTTGATGGCCACAAAATTGGCATTGCGCACTGTATCCCTGAGCTGGTCAAATGCCAGAGATTCCGGGAACGGAAAGTTCCAGGGGTTGGTCGGGTCGGAAAACTCATGGGCCGAAGGGATAAACCGCCAGCTCATGTTATTAGGAAACTTCGACTCCATATTCAGGATCAGCCGCTGAATTTGAAGTAAGTCCTGCGTAGTGATTGAGCGCGAGTGATTGACATCTGCCGCAATCATTTTATAAGGCCCTTTGAGCATCCTCATACCCAGGATATGCTCTTTGATCCGGATCATATCGAGGGTACTGACCCCATTGGTAAAATCCAACTGCTTATAAGGGGCAACCGAATAGCTATACCGCGGATCAATGCGGTCAAAGTAATAAGCACCATCGCGTTTGGTCATCATTGTGACCCTGGCACCTCCTTCGAGCCGAACTTCTGCTCCCTCCAGCATCACCATTTCCTCGGTGGCAATTTTTCCTTCAATCAGGCCTGGCCGGGGCAGGCAGGCATTTGCGGTATCGGTGACGAAAATCACGGCAGGGCAAAAAGCATAATTACCTATTGCGTCCCATGCGTAAACCTCAACGGGAACAAAACTCCCCAGGTTCCCGCACAGCAGAGGCAGGTCCACCGCATTTGGATCAGGCGTCTGGCCTGGCCGCACAATGCTGTACCTGGTTATCTGCTTCAGACCCTCCCAGTTGAGGACGCCCTGCCCGTTGCAGTCGAATATAGGCGTGGAGATCAGGGCATTTGCCGGGACGAGGGCGGCACCGGCATCAATCCTGCCGTCGGAGTCCGTATCCATCGGCAGTAAATTCGCGACAAAACCCAGCCGGCAGACCGGGGTAGGCACAAAAGCATCCCGGACGCGTACCTGCACCGCATAAGGCTGGGAGATATTCCCGCTCGCATCTTTCATCCGGATAAACAATTGGTGTGTCCCTTCCGGAAAATCACCCGTCAGCCTCCATTGGCCCTGGCTTATATAAGTCACTTTTGCACCGGGCGCAAAATTTTCCAGGGGTATTTCTATACCTGAGGGGAACTTGATCGAATCCGGCCTGACCATTACCGAATGTGTATCTACATTACCCTGGGCGGCCAACGAGGCACCGAGCCCTGAAATCACTCCACAGTTGTCCGATGCCGAAAAGACCAGGTTCACTGGACCCTGACAGGAAGCATTGGTAATTGAGAATTCTGCAAGGGGCGGGCCGCTGACCACTGGACCAGTACTGTCCAGAATCCGGATTTCCTGGGTGTATTGCCACGCAAACGGTTTGTTTGGCACCTGCGGGCAGGGGAGGTTGGCCGGATTGTTATAGATAAACGAAGAAACCAGCTCTCCGGCATCGGGCGTCCCGTTCCTGTTGTAGTCGAAGTAAACCTCCTGGTTCCCGTCGTATGGGGCCCTGTCGCGAACCATCACTGAAAGGGCGCCGCGACCTGTGTCCCTGGGCATGAGTACTGCCCAGGATTGGGGCGACCCGCAGCGGTCATCGTACTGGCACCAATTGACTGCAAGAAAGGTGCGGATAATCGTAATCCCTCTTGGCAGTCCGGCTTCTGTGGGATAGACCTTATCTTCTACCAATACACTGATGGCATCGCAGCCAAGTTGGTCGGAGGGCAACTCCGGCCGTGGCAGGGAAGCACAGCTTGCTACAACGACATTGGACGGGAAATGGATATTATACTCGTTGAGTGCCAGTACGGTAAGCCGTACTTTCGAAGTAGTCCGGGTAGAGGTCTGTGCACCGGTATTTTTAGTAATCGTCCAGCTCAAATCTGCATAGCCGGCATTACACTTTAGCACATCGTCCACGTTCAGGCGGATATCGAGGGCTGTACATTCGTCCCCTGCGTTAAACTGCAGATCATTCCCCAGGGCTGCAATAATCGTATTATATCCTGCAGTGCCTTTCTGGTAACTATTTTGTGCCGTCAGCGCCTGGATGAGCGTACTCTGGTCACAACGCACCGTATTTGGATCGGGCATTATCCAGGTCGGTTCGATGCGATCTTCGACCACAACTTTTGCTACGCAGGAATTCTGGTTACCACTCAGGTCTTCGCCCCATAGCTCTACTTCACCGAGGCCGAGGTCGCAGCAGAAAAAGTCCACATAGTCCAGCAACGGCGTATAAAGCAGCCCTGACTGCGGCCCCGGGGAGAACTTTTCCCCAAAATCATTGATATCCCCGTCTTTGTTCCAATCAATCCCATCTTCTACAGTAATCACCCCATCTTTATTGCTATCGTAGCCCAGGGCAACAAACTGGTTTAGACAGCCCTGGCTGACAGCGCGACGTACCCTTATCCATCTGAACCCACAATTATCGGTACTGCCTTTATCGAAAGTAGCCACGGCCATCCGGCCATAGCCCTTTTGTATCCCTTCGGTATTGGAAAGGGATACCCTTACCATTTCCTGGCAAACCATCACTGGCACCGTTTGGTCTTGTATCATAAACTCGAACTCCCTCGTAGCGGTATTGTCGCAGCTATCCGCTGCAAGAATGACCAATTTATGCCGGCCTGTAATGGCCCTGGTGACTGTCAGGTAGTTCCTGCCGTCCTGGCCCCTGACCACCGACCTTGGATAATCCGCCTGCCGCCATTGGACGGGTCCTGTGGGCACACCCTCTACAATCTGCTGCCCAAAATACCAGACTTGAGTCGTCACAATCGGTGCTGGCGTGCAGTTGTCCGTAATCCGGATACCGAAAAACTGGTTCAACCCCGCAAGATCAATCCCGAAAGAACCAGAACAATCATCGGGCCGGGTAGAAATCACTACATTGCGGAAATTGGAAAAAATTACCGGGGGTTCGGTATCGTTTACTTTCAGCAGGAAAGTGTCCAGAAGGGTCTGTGCCCCGGTACACGCATCCAGTGCCCTGACGGCGATCCGCACCTTTTTGCCACCGGAGCAGATATCAAACGTGGACAACACCTCGACCTGAAAGCTGTAACTACAGGATAGGGTCTGCGTCGCATTCCCGGCCTGGACAGCCTCCTGGAAAAAGGCATATTTATTGCGTGGAGTACCACAACTGCGCGGGTGATCAAAGACAAAGTATTGCCTTTTGAACGCCTGCACGATGGAGTCTGTCGAAGCAGCTTTACAGGTACTGCTATTCAGGGATATTTCATAAATGCCCTGGCGGGCGTAGAAGCCAGGATCCAGTCGGGGGCGCATAAAATAAATGTACTGCACGGCTTCGCGTGCATTTCCGCTACAATCCGTTCCCCTGAATGTCCGGGTCAGGCGCCCCCATACCTGATCGGTCAGGACCGATGTACAGTTAAAAAAGTCCATCCGGTCACTTGCCGTCAGGGCAATATTGCAATTGCAGGCAGCAGAACAAATATCCTGAAAAACCGGAGCGCCGGTGAAGAAGGCATAGCCTGGATCCTGCCAACTGCGCAAGTTGTTCTGTACGCTGAAAATATCAGCGCAGAGCAGGGTGTCCGACCATTGCACGTCCAGTGGTATTGGTCTTGAACACACGCCCACCCGGCTAACCATGGTCGGCGGAGTCAAGTCTTTTGCAATAATTACCCCTTCGCAAGTCTGGAAGCTGTAGCAATTCTCGAATTCCGGTTTTAGCGACACTACATAGCGGAAAGTGCCGCACCGTTCGAGTATATTATCTCCATTGCCATCGTCAATATTGACGTTCAGCAGGCTTTGGAGCGTTATCACATCCGGGCAGGAGCCTCCGGGCGTAATGCGGAGCAACATATCGGGGGTCACCAGCGTACGGCAATTATCCCCCAGGGCAATACTGACCTCATTTATACAAGTCACACATGGAAGGGGCGCAGGGGCCTGAACAATCACGGATATTGTAAATTCCCCTTCCGGACATTGATTGTTTACCCCTGCATTGACGCGGTATGAGACGGTTTGAGGGGTTTTGGTAAGGTTGGTGAGCTGATCATTAATAAACCCACCAGAGCGTTGTACCGAAGATTCCCCGGCCACATTGGCATTGTTCATCGCGGTCCAGGTGAACGTAGTGGGGATCGCATTGCCCTTAATATTTACATTTTGCTGAAGATTGTAAGAAGCACGGGCACAGGAGGGTATTAGTAGCGTATCGTTAGACCCTGCCGGGCCATCTGCCACCACGACCATGTGTACCTGTGAGCTTGCGGCAGAACAATCCAACCCGGAACAGGCGACAGAAGATTTATAGTACATCGTATCTGTGGGGGCAACAACGAGGCTCAGTCCGCTCACTGTCGGGACTGTATCCCAGTTAATGCCATCGCGACTGGCTTTCCAGACCAGGTTACAGGCGCCCGTTCCTCCGCTGATGTTCGACCGCAATGTGGCAGTCATCCCCCTGCAAACAAGCCGGGGGCCAGTGATAGAGACTGCGGGGTCTTCAAAAACTTCTACACTGACCGTATTGGAGGTCTTTGAATTACATACTGCTCCGGAACAACTGTAAAGTGCCCGGTAACGGGTGGTACGGGTTGGCGAAACGGCGAGCGTAGTACCTGTGGCCGATGAGATATTCGTCCAGGTATTCCCATCGGCACTGGACTGCCATTGAATGCCACATTGCCCGGAACCACCGGAAGTCGTGGCACTCAGTGTCATTGTACCTCCCGCACACGAAATACCGCCACCCGCCACAGTAATCGCGGGAGCGGGGAATACCTGTACCTGGACTACATTAGAGGGGGCTCCGGTACAGAAAGTACCGGTGCAAACCGCCTGTGCCCGATAAAACGTTGTGGAAGATGGAGCGACACGGATCTGCTTACTATTGACCCCAGGCATATCGGTCCAGGTCGTACCATTTGCACTGGACTGCCAAAGGAGGGTACAAGTAGCCGGAGCAAGCCCGGTATTTGCCGAAAGCGTAGTCGAGTCCCCCGAGCAAAGCGTAGCGGCCCCGCTTAACGTAACCTCCGAAAGGGGAAGGACATTGAGCAGGAAAGGGTTTGAGGTAGCAAAACAGCCGCCGGCGCAATCATAGATGATCCGGTAAAAGATATTGGTAGCCGGCGCAACGCTCAGAGAAAGCCCTGAAGCATTGGGAATATTAACCCAGGACTGCCCGTTCAGGCTGGACTGCCAGGTGACCGAGCAGGAAGTGAATGTATTGGAGACTGTAGCGGTCAGTTGAGCATTTTGCCCGGCACAGATTACTGCCGGGCCATTCACCTGTGCAGTGGGGGTAGGGTTCACCTCGACCCGGAGCGTATTGGAAGTGCCCTGCTGGCAGGATCCGTCCCCGCAGCGATAGCTTAGCAAATACTCGGTAGTACCTTCCGGAACAATCTGAAGGGAAATCGCCGTAGCCCCCGGCACATCCGCCCAGATCTGCCTGCCGGCATCAAAATATTTCCATTGAAAAGAACAACCGCTGACCAAACCATTGGAGGTAAGGGTAGCTGTTGCACCGGTACAAATCCTTGGAGGTCCGGTTATCAATACCACGCGATCGTTGCCCGGGCGGACGGTGAATGCCTGCGAAATCCCCTGGCTACAGCCATCCCCGGCACAGGAAAAGGCCACGCGGTATTGGGTTTCCGCGGAAACGCCGGAGATAGATAGCGTATCCCTGATTTGACCCGAAAGGATATCCCAATTACCCGTTGCGGTATTCAGACGCTGCCATTGCAGGGAACAGGTCCCGATGCCCCCGGTACGCGAAGCAATAAGTGCGCCCGTTCCTCCGGGACAGATTTCCGCAGGACCAGAGATAAACACCGATGGGCCGGAAATCACTGATATCGTATCCTGATTTGAAAAAACCTCATCACACCCGCTACCGCTGCAAAAATAGCGCGCCCTGTAAATAGTGGTGCGTTGTGGGATAACCGACAAACGGGAGCCGGTAACACCAGGTAAATCTTCCCATATCCCCTTTGTAGGTTCCCAGTTCTGCCATATCACCGTACACGTACCAACACCCCGTATCACACTAGCCGTCAGTTGGACATTTGTTCCCGGGCACACTGTTTGACCGCCGGAAATCCGGATCCGGGGATCGGGGATTACCGAGACGGTCTGGACATTTGAAGTATCTGGCAGGCAGCTCTCGGCCGGACAGTTGTAAATCACACGATATTGCGTATTCACTGGTGGTGCGGCCTCGAGGCGATTCCCCGAAGCCCCTGGGACCACTGACCAGGAAAAGCCCCCATTGGTACTTTGTTGCCAAACCAGTGAACACGCCCCTACCCCTCCGGATACCGATGCCGTCAGAGGGATACTCCCCCCGGAACAGATTACCGCATCCCCGCCGCTCAGTACCACATCCTGGCTTTGGACAATTTGTACCGTCACCAAATTAGACGGGATAATACAGCCCGTTGACGGGCAAACCAATTGTGCGCGATAAATGAAGGTCGAGGTAGGCGTTATCGGGATACTCGTCGTAGTGGTACTGGAGATGTTCACCCAGTTGCTGCCATCGCTGCTGAGCTGCCAGAGGATACTACATCCGCTCAGTCCTCCCGTCACATTAGCCGTAATGGTTGTCTGCCCACCTGCGCAAACAGAGGCCGGGGCAGCCAGCACGATATCGCGGTCGCGCTGCACGGCAACCTCCTGGATATTGGATACCGCCTGCGTACATCCTCCGCCCACACAGCTCAATACGGCACGGTAGCGGGTCGTGGCAACCGGGGTTATGGTCAGGGTAGGGCCGGAAGCACCAAAAATATTTGACCACGAACCCGTCGCTGTATTCTGTACCTGCCATTGGACGACGCAATCTCCTACGCCCCCTTCAACCGTAGCACTCAGCGTAGCGCTACCGCCAGGGCAGGTAGAGGCCGACCCACTGATATTGATTAAAGGCTCTGGGAAAATCCTCACCAGAAAAGGGCCTGCAAACGGACGGCAGGCAGTGGCCGCCGGCACTGGCTGAAGGATTGCAAAAACGTAATAAATACCCGGATTGGACGGAAAAACCGCATTGTCGAGGATTGCCTTATCCCCTTCGGCATTGAGCTGTGCATTGCCGAGGGTACCGCCCGGCGTACCATAGACGTTGGGCGGATTGGAAGTATTAAAATATACAAAACGGATACCATAATCCTGACCACCTGATCCGGCAAGGCGCATATTCTCCAGTTCATCCACTTGTAAAGACCCTGTTCCTCCACCCGCACAAAGCCCCGTGGTACCCGTGATCCTGCCCGATATTGAAGGGCACAGCAACCCGATATTGACAGAAGCAGGCATAGCGGGCAATGGACAACCCGAAGTAAAGGCACGTACCGACCCGCTGTACATCCCGATGGGCGTACCGGCAGGGATACGGGCACGATAGGATAAGTCCAGGGTATCCCGGGGGGCCAGATAATACTCTCTGGCAGGGGGTGAGGCTGAAAGTACCCCGCCCAACCAGCGCAAAGTGCCGTTCGTCCCGATAGCTGGTACCCTGGAAGACTTAGCGGCCGTCACCTCACTCTGGGCATTTAGCCCTTCGTAGGTGAATGGTGCAGGCAACACATCAGAGATACTGTCTATTGTGAAAGGCACGCTGGAAGTATTCACCAGTCGAAACGAATAGTTGACCATCGTATCCACTGCAGGCGATGCCAGAAGGAAGGGCCTGGACACCTTCTTGTCGAGGCTCAGTACGCTCACTGGATCAAGGCCTGAAACCGTACCGGCAAATGTACCGGTCCCTCCAAATTCAATCCGGAAACCCTTACCGGAACGGCTATAATTTACGACTGCCAGGGCATAATTTTTTCCTGCCGTCATAGCCAATGGCGCGAGGAAGTTATTGTCGCCTGTAGAACAGCCACAGTACTCAATATCCCCGGTCTCACCGGTCCTTAGCCCGGTAGCACCGGTACAGGCAATCCAGTTGGACAGAGGCTGCCCGACATTTTCACCGGAAGACATACAGCGGAGGGGTATCCTGCCTGTGCAGTTGTCAATACCATTCGGCAGCTCAAAGAGTACGAAATCAATATCGTCGGTCGGGTTGAGCGGGGTGATGGTAAAGGTAAGCGATCCCGTCGTACCGGCCCTCCATTTCAGCCAGGTACTCTGGTATTCCGTAGGTTGACAGCCCGTGCGGCCACAAACGTTGTTCAACTCATTGGGGTCAACACCCTCGCCGCTGACAAAATCAACCGTCATTGCACTGTTGCTGCACAAAACCTGCCCTGTGGGGCAATCCGCGAGCAGGTTCAGGACAGGCGAAAAATTACTCACGCACATCTGGAAAGTCCCCCTCAAATCATTCCGGCCACTCACCCGGATGAAATAGGTCTTTCCCGTTTCCAGACCGCCCATCTGTAGTTCAACAAAATTAGCCCCTAATCTGTCCGAGACGCATTGAACGATGAACAACGCGCCACAATTCCCCGAATAAACAGCAAGCTGCGGGGATTGAAGGGTTCCTCCCGGGCTTTGTCCGGCAGCGCCTTTGACGCTGATCCGTAGCTCCGGTGCCTGAGCGACGAAAGAAAACCATACATCCGGTGCCGTGGTGCTGCTGGGGAAGCAAAATGGGCGACCCCAGGAAGAGAGCGTTGCTCCAACCGTCGTGAAAGCGCCAGCTGCCGAGCACCAATTCTGGATATTCGTTAAAGGAATTGCCCCGGTACATTCATCATTGGAGGGCTGTGCATACAGCGGCGGGAACGGTACAATAATAAGCAGGGCGAGCAGATGAAGTCCGAAAAAAATATTTTTTCCGATCTGCAATACTTTTGAATGTCTATAACGCCCAACAAGTCTGGTGACCAAGTAATTTTCTTGCATATGTTTCACAGGATTTTCAACACAACCTTTTGGCCGGTGTGGGGGCATCAACACCGGATTGGCTTATCCTTATGACTTGTTATTGAATTACCTGAGACCGTAATCCCAAGAAAAAGGTTTTAGGATTGGTCATTTGCGTGGTTTGTTGGTCGTCTTTGGTGCAAATCTAATGTTTTTTTTAATTACCACAAAAGAACTCTTCTATCTTCAAAATGCTTTTTCTTTTACCCCTGACCAAAACACCCCTGGAGACAGCCGTTTTTTTTCCTTAAAAAAGACTTCAGTACCTGATTCAGGGTGCAATTTTTACTCCATCTCAAGCCATTGCCGCTGAATAATGCCCCAGTTTATTTACTTTTGCAAACTTAAAACACAAAAAATGGACTTTTTGGAAGAACTCCAATGGCGGGGCCTCGTCCACGATATGACACCGGGCCTCGAAGAAGCCCTGCAAAAGGAAAAAATCTGCGGGTATATCGGCTTCGACCCGACCGCACCTTCGCTTACGATCGGCAATTACGTGCCCATCATGCTCCTGCGGCTGTTCCAGCGCTCCGGGCACTACCCGATTGTACTGATGGGGGGTGCGACCGGGCGTATTGGCGACCCCTCCGGAAAAGATAAGGAGCGAGAGCTAAAATCTTATGACGAGCTCGATGCCAATCTCGAGCGGCAGACCGCTCAAATGCGTCGCTTGCTCGACTTCGAGGGGGTTGAAAACCCGGCAATCCTGGTCAACAACCTGGACTTCTACAAGGGCATGGGTGTACTGGAATTCCTTCGCACCGTCGGAAAGACCCTTACGATCAACTATATGCTCTCTAAGGAATCTGTCCAGAAACGCATGGACTCGGGGATTTCTTTTACAGAATTCAGTTACCAGCTCCTCCAGGCATTCGACTTTCAGTGCCTTTACCGCCAAAACAACTGCATCCTTCAGATGGGCGGCTCCGATCAATGGGGCAATATTACTTCCGGAACGGAATTCATCCGGCGCAACCTGCAGGAGAAAGCGTATGCCTTAACGAATCCCTTGCTGACCAAAGCGGACGGAAGTAAGTTCGGGAAATCCGCAGAAGGTAATATCTGGCTCGACCCGGAAATGACCAGCCCTTACAAGTTCTTTCAATTCTGGATCAATGCTGCCGACGAGGACCTATCCAGGCTCTTCCGGTATTTTACCCTGCGCACCCGGGAAGAAGTGGAAGATTTGGAGACGACCCTTGCCGATAATCCACAGGAGCGTAAACGGCTGCTTGCAGAAGAGCTGACCGTACGCATCCATGGGCGCGAGGCATATCACGCCGTCTTAAAGGTGAGTGACCTGCTCTTTGGCAGGCAGGCCGGCAGGGAAGAACTGCTCAGTATGCGCGCCACCGACCTGGAAGCTGTTGCGCGGGAAATCCCGGCATACCAGTTTCCTGCCGAAAGCCTTTCCACAGGAATCAATATCCTGGATTTGCTTTCGGGCCATACGAACATTCTTGCCTCCAAAGGGGAAGCAAGAAATGCGATAAAAAACAATGCCATCAGTATCAATAAATTAAAAATCACTACCCATGATGCCATCATTGGTATCGGCGATCTGTTGCACGGCAGGTTTCTGATGGTCGAAAATGGGAAAAAGAACAAATATATATTAATCGCCGTTTAATGCATTGATGTCTATGCAACTCACGATCTACCAGGTGGATGCTTTTGCCGAAGCCGTGTTTCAGGGTAACCCCGCTGCCGTGGTACCGCTGGAAACGTGGCCTTCTGATGCCTTGATGCAGTCTATTGCCCAGGAAAATAATCTCGCTGAAACAGCCTTCTTCGCCAGGGAAAACGACGGCTACCGCCTGCGTTGGTTCACCCCTGCCACCGAAGTCCGTCTTTGTGGGCATGCCACCCTGGCGAGCGCACACGTCCTCTTTGAACATTTGGGCTTCCCGGAAAACACCGTCCATTTCCATACGCTCTCCGGCACATTGTCCGTCACCAGATCCGGCGGCAACCTAACGCTGGATTTCCCACTGGATATGCCCGTACCTCTGGCAACTCCGGCAAGTTTTTTTGAAGCGGCGCTCGGGCTTCCTATCCTCGATATCTGCCGCGGGAAGGACGACATCCTCCTGCGCATCGCTTCTCTCGACGCACTGGAACACTTTCAGCCGGAGCTTGGCTTCATACGCAACCTCGAGGGTGCGCGGGGCCTTATCCTTACAACCCGCGGCGACGACACCGATTTTGCCTCCCGCTGCTTCTTCCCTGCCGTTGGCGTGGACGAAGATGCCGTTACCGGATCGGCGCATACCCTGCTTGCGCCTTATTGGGCAAAGATATTAGGCAAAGAAACCCTCACGGCACGGCAGGGCGGCAGCCGGCGCGGTTTTCTGAAATGCAGGCCTATCGGCAACAGGGTAGAGATCAGCGGCAAGGCCGTCACCTATCTGACCGGAACTTTACACCTATCCGAATGGCCATGATGAAAAGGGTCGCCGCGTGGCTGATGTCGCTTTCCGGGTGGTCCGTCAATATGAATTATCCCCCCGAAGTCAGGCGCTGCGTGATGACGGCCGCCCCGCATACCTCCAACTGGGATTTCTGGTATGCACGTCTTGCCTTTTTCGTAATGGGCGTCCCCGTGCGGTTCACGATCAAAAAGCTATGGATGCACTTCCCGCTCAGCCTTGTGATTGGTCCCCTTGGCGGTATCCCTATTGACCGCAGGCCAAGGGAAGATCAACCTGGAAGGCCAAGCTATGTGGATCAAATCGCCGGCTACTTCCGGCAATACCAGCAGATTGCCGTGCTGGTGACCCCGGAAGGTACCCGTACTGCCCGTAAACAATGGAAAACCGGATTTTACTACGCAGCCCTACAGGCCGGGGTGCCCGTTTGCCTCGGTTATCTGGATTACCGGAAAAAAGAGGCCGGTGTTGGCCTGGTCATCTACCCAACAGGGGATATTGCCGCGGATATGCGGCAAATCATGGACTTTTACCGCAAAATACCCGGTAAGTTTCCAAAAAAATTTAGCCTGGACGAGCGCTATGCTTAGCGCTACCCACACCTGCGATTTTTCATAAAAAAAATACCTGCCATGCATCAGATTCAGGAAATTTTTCAATTGGAAGGGAAGGTCGCCCTGATTACCGGCGCCAGTAAAGGCATCGGAGAATCTATTGCCCGGGTTTACGGCCTTGCGGGCGCAAAAGTCGTCATCTCCAGCAGGAAGCAGGAAGCCCTGGACACCCTGGCAACAAGCCTTAGGGAAATCGGCATCGACGTGCTCCCTTTCGCAGCCAATGCCGGCAATATGGACGACCTGGCCCGTCTCGTACAGGAAACACAGGCCTGCTTTGGTGGCATAGATATCCTCGTCAATAATGCCGCTGCTAATCCGGTATTCGGGCCGGTAGAAGATACGCCCCTCTCCGCCTTCGATAAAATCATGGACGTCAATCTCAAAGGACCCTTTGAGCTGAGTAAATACTGCCTCCCGATTATGAAATCCCGCGGCGGGGGGTCCATCATCAATATCAGCAGCATCGGCGGCATACGACCTGAGCCAATGCTCGGGATTTACAGCGTCAGCAAGACGGCCATCATTTCGCTCACCAAAGTACTTGCTAAAGAATGGGGCGCTTATGGCGTCCGCGTCAATGCAATATGCCCCGGACTGATCAAGACAAAATTCAGCCAGGCCCTCTGGGACAATGAACAGATCCTGCGTTACACCCTCGAACACCTGCCCATTGCGCGCGTTGGTACCCCGGAAGAAATTGCAGCATTGGCACTATTCCTGGCCGGAAATGGCGCAGCTTACTGCACAGGTGCTGTCTTTACAGCAGATGGCGGCCATACGATTTAGCACCTTTCCGGGAAGTATCGCTGAAAAGACAAAAAGGGGTGTTCACCGGAAATTCATTTCCTGAAGCGGTTATCTCACAAGTATCGCTGGCACTTTCACCCCTTTCATGGGGCTGTCCGAAAAGTATGCTGCCGCCTTCGGCGCAAAAGGACTTGTGGGACAGCCTCAAAATTTTCATGCAACCCCCTGGGTAGCAAAGCGCCTTTTTTTACGCCATCCCGGCCTGAGGGCATAATGCCTGCCATGAATACCCCTTAATTCATAACCTCAACCAAATTACCAAATGAAAACAGATCTCGAAATCGCACGTTCTATCCCGATGCTCGATATCGGGAACATTGCCGGCCGTCTGGGACTATCGGAAAACGAAATACACCGCTATGGCAGATACAAAGCCAAGCTACCGCTTTCGCTGATTAATCTGCAAAAGTCAGCCAACGGGAAACTGATCCTGGTCACAGCGATTTCCCCTACACCAGCAGGAGAAGGTAAAACCACCACCAGTATCGGTCTTGCCGATGCGCTGAGCAGGTCTGGTGCCGATGTTGCCGTTGTCCTTCGCGAGCCTTCGCTCGGGCCTGTGTTTGGTATCAAGGGTGGTGCTACAGGGGGTGGATACTCCCAGGTTGTACCAATGGAGGATATCAACCTGCACTTCACCGGGGATTTTGCCGCCGTAGAAAAAGCACATAACCTCCTTTCGGCCATTATTGACAATTCGCTGCAGAATAAGAAAAACACTTTGGGGATTGACCCGCGGACGGTGGTATGGAAGCGCGTGATGGATATGAACGACCGTTCCCTGCGTCAGGTGATCACCGGGTTAGGAGGGACAGGGTCGGGGATACCCCGCGAAAGCGGCTTTGACATTACCGCCGCCTCGGAGGTAATGGCCATCCTCTGTCTATCCACTGGGTTAGAAGACCTCAAGCGACGCCTGGGGAATATATTTATTGGCTTCACCCATGACAAAACGCCTGTTTTTGCCCGCGACCTGAAGGTGAGCGGCGCAATGGCGGCCCTCCTGAAGGACGCACTGTTGCCTAACCTCGTACAGACCCTGGAGGGCGTTCCCGCGATCCTCCACGGAGGGCCTTTCGCCAACATCGCCCAGGGTACCAATTCTGTGATCGCCACGCGCATGGGGCTTTCCCTGTCCGACTATGTCGTCACAGAAGCTGGCTTTGGGGCAGACCTCGGCGCCGAAAAATTTTTCGATATCAAATGTCAAGCGGCGGGGCTTAACCCCAGTGCCGTGGTATTGGTCGCGACGATCCGTGCGCTCAAATACCACGGTGGCATCGCGCTCAAAGCCCTTGGCACACCGGATCTGGCCGCAGTAGCCCGTGGCCTTGCCAACCTCGAAAAACACCTGGAAAACCTGCAGACCTTCGGCCTGCCCGTCGTAGTCGCCATTAACCAATTCCCTGGCGACGCCCCTGAAGAAATCCGCCTGGTACAGGAACATTGCCAGCGCTTAGGGGTAGAAGCTTTCCCCTGCGACAACTGGTCACAGGGCGGAGAGGGGGCCCTGCCGCTCGCCGATGCCGTAAAGCGACTCGCACAAAATACTTCCACCCGTTTCCGGCCCCTCTATACCTGGGAGCAGCCCGTAGTGGACAAAATCCATACCATCGCCACCAAAATTTATGGCGCAGAGGGCGTAGATTATACGACAAAAGCAAAAAACGACCTCCGCAAAATACAGGGCCTCGGACTTGACGGCCTTGCCATCTGTATGGCCAAAACTCAAAAGTCGTTATCCGATAACCCAGATTTGCCGGGCAGGCCACAAAATTTCAGGATTACCATCCGCGAAATCGAAATTGCCGCAGGTGCAGGCTTCATCATCCCCATTACCGGAGAAATGATGCGCATGCCGGGCCTACCGGAGACCACGGCAGCCGAGGGGATTGATATTGATGCCGAGGGAAACATCCTCGGGCTGTTTTGAAAGCGACCAATACGCCAGCCAGGGCTATAGCACTTCGATCAGCGCATTAACTGAAAATGAAATTCCCTGAACTCTAAAATATTCAGGTAAATATTCTCGAAGCGCCCGATAGCATTCAACAAATCAGCCCGATAGTTGCCCTGGGGTTCCAGGATGGATTGGAACTCATATCGGGTGTGCAGCCCGGTAGTAGGATTTACGTCCATATAATATTGGAAGTACTTGCCGTATTCTTTGAGCATTTTTCCGATAAAGCGGAACAGGCCATAGCCTTCATACGCCGCAGGCTCGGGCATGGCACCAAATTCCGCGAGGTACCGCTGTCGGAATGCCTTTACCGCAGGGTCTTTAAGATCAATAAAACTGTTGCTTGAAATCCGGACCTGGAGCTTTTCGAAATAATCGTATTCGAAATTCTGGAATTCGATCCACTGCGGCATTCCATACACCACCACCATTTGATCATCGGATTTTGCCTCGATAATACGGCGCAGCAGCATCAGGATAAAATTCTGTTCGGCCCAGGAGGGTACCATAATCGCTATTCGTGGGCGGCCTTTTATCAACTGGGAAATATTGATCCCGCCATAAGTGCTGTTTTCCAGCACCAGTTCCGGGATGAGTTCTGGTTCCCGGGCACCTTGCAGCCCTGCATTGGCATTCTGAAAATACTCCGCACAGGTCTTTTCGGCAGGCTGGTTGGCCCGATAGAGTATAAGAATTTCCTCCTCTGAAAATTCGGAGCGCACATGGCGCAGCAAGGCGCGGCAGTGCTGCTCGAGAGAGGGATTTACCTGTACGAAATTGGGGTTGCCCTGTACGAGATTAGTCACCGCACTATGCGGGGAGAACATAACAAAGTTCTCCTTTTTCGCCTGATCGGCTGCCGTCCGGATATGCTCCCGTCGGTAAGGCCCGATAAACACATCGGTATTCCTGGCATCCGGGCTGCTCAACAGCGCCGGGATTCCCGAATCATCGGATTTGGTGTCGCGCACATATACGTTGAGCTTTACCCCATCGGTTTCCATCTCCTTTGCTGCAAGTTGGATGCCACCATAGAAATTAATAGCCCATCGCCCTACCCTACCCTGGGTGACTTCCTGTGCGTTTTCAATTTCGTTGGCAGAAAAGGGCAATGCGACCATGATCTTATATTGGTCCTTTTTTTCGATACGGGGAGTGTTAGGCGATACCGGTTCCGGTACCGGTTTCTTTTCCTTCAGCAATCCTTCCAATGCCCTGGGATCTGGCGGGAAGGAATTGGGGATGAATGTGACTGCAGTAGCGTAGTAGGGTTTTACGGTTTTGAAAACGAACGTATCCATTCGTTCTGAAGGAGGGGGAGGCACGACCACCCATTGCCTCGTGACCGGATCATACTGCTTCGTGGCTGGGATTTCATCGAGTTTACCTTCTTCCCTTTTATTTTCGGGCTGCGTATCCTTTCCCTGCCCATGGGCGGCGGGCTGAAGGCTTTTGCAGCCGCTGAGGCAAAGTACCCCAAAATATCCTAAAAACAGGAGGAGTTTATTCCCACTCAATCGTGGCCGGAGGTTTGGTGCTGATATCATAGACAACGCGGTTTATTCCTTTAACATGATTGATAATATCACTGGATACCTTTGCCAGGAAATCATAAGGCAGGTGGCTCCACTCCGCCGTCATGCCATCTACGGAGTTGACTGCGCGCAGCGCTACTGCCTGTTCGTACGTACGTTCGTCCCCCATTACCCCGACCGATTGGACCGGGAGCAATACCGTCCCGGCCTGCCACACGGTATCGTACAAGCCCTGTGCGCGGAGGTGATCAATGAATATCGCATCTGCTTCCTGTAAAAGGCGTACTTTTTCTTCAGTCACCTCGCCGAGGATCCGGATACCGAGACCTGGCCCCGGAAAAGGGTGGCGACCCAGAATAGCCTCGGGGAGGCCTAATTCGCGTCCAATCCTGCGCACCTCGTCCTTAAACAGCATCCGAAGGGGCTCAACGATCTTTAGCCTGAGTTTTTCCGGCAACCCGCCGACATTATGGTGCGATTTAATCGTTACCGAAGGGCCATGTACCGATACCGACTCGATCACATCGGGATAAATCGTACCCTGCCCGAGCCAGTGGATTGCTCTGTCGCGGGCCTCCAGGCTAAGCGCCTCCTGTTCGAAGACCTCGATAAATACCCGGCCGATGGTTTTGCGTTTCTCTTCGGGGTTCGTAATTCCTTTCAACTCCCCATAAAACCGAGAGCGGGCATCTACGCCCTCGACACGCAGGCCGAAACCCTTATAAGAAGCAAGTACCTGCTCATACTCGCCTTTGCGCAGCAACCCGTTATCCACAAAAAAGCAGATCAACTGATCGCCAATCGCATGGTGTAGCAGCATTGCCGCCACAGTTGAGTCCACCCCACCCGATAGCCCCATGAGGACGTGGTCTTTGCCAACAGACGCCCTGAGCTCTGCCACCGATTGCTCTACGAAGGCAGCCGGTGTCCAATCGCCGCAACAACCCGCAATGCCGAAAACGAAATTTTTCAGCAACTGCGCCCCGTCCAGGCTGTGGGTTACCTCCGGGTGGAACTGCAGGCAATATACCGGGGCATCAAACCTCCCTGTAACTGCCCGAAAAGCAGCTACCCCTATACTTTCCGTAGCGGCGATGCGCTCAAACCCTGCCGGAAGCTCCATAATGGTATCGCCATGCGACATCCAGACCTGCGAACCGTCCGAAATACCCTGAAAAAGCGGATCACCGGGTGTGACATCCCGAAGGTGGGCTTTGCCATATTCCCGCTTTTGCGAGCGCTGAACCGTACCCCCATAAAATTTTGCAATGTATTGTGCACCATAACATATCCCTAAAACCGGACGGATGCCAATCAGGGCGGCGAGGTTAGGATGCAGGGCATTTGCATCTGCGACCGAAAACGGGCTCCCCGAAAGGATAACCCCTTTGTAGGTTTCGTCAAGTTCAGGGATTTTATTGAAGGGCACGATTTCGCTGAAAACGTTTAGCTCCCGGATCCTGCGTGCGATCAACTGGGTATATTGCGACCCAAAATCGAGTATGAGTATTTTTTCAACCATGCTACAAATATATTCAGAATCTCCTGTTTTTCGAGGGATCATTTTGGGGCACGAGGTTATGTTTACACATCAGGCTTGTTGCGGGCAGATTATCCTGGACGAAAAACAGCTCATTTTCCCTCCGCACTGACCCGTCACAACAAGTTTACTGCGCTAAAAGCGAAGCCCCAGGGGCCGTCACTTGGACAGGATGAATTCGACCCGCCGGTTCAATGCCCTGTTGGCAGGTGTATTATTCGATGCAATGGGTTTTGTGCCCCCCTGGCCTTCAAAACGCATGCGGCTCGGCCCAATACCCCTGGAGATGAGGTAATCGTAGCAGACTTGCGCCCGGTTTTTTGACAGCAGCAGGTTTTTCTCCGGATTGCCGACATTGTCGGTATGGCCGATGATACTGAGCGAAAAATCCGGGTATTTGCGCATCATAGCGGCTACCTGGTCCAACGCCTCGAAAGAGGCCTGTTTCAAGCGGTCGCTCCCTGTTTCGAATTGTACGAGGCTCATGATTTTGATCAGGGAATTGAGGTCATCCGATGAAACTTCCGGGCAACCATCGGGCATCTGCAATCCGGGGGTATTAGGGCAGCGGTCGTCTTTATCGGGGATGCCATCGAGGTCGCTGTCGGGGCAGCCCCGGGTTTCCGGTGGCCCGGGTGCATCGGGGCAGTTGTCGGATTTATCGGCAAGCCCGTCATTATCGCGGTCCGGGCAGCCTTTTGTGGCCAGAGGCCCTGGAACGTCCGGGCAATCGTCCAGTTTATTCTCTACCCCATCTTTATCTTTATCGTTATCCGGGCAGCCTTTGGATTCGGGAGGGCCGATTTCGAACGGGCATTGATCGTCGTTATCGGCAATCCCATCGTTGTCGGCATCCGGACAGCCGGACAGGCTTCCTGCCACATCCGGGCACTTATCGAGATAATCGGCGGTACCGTCGCCGTCTCTGTCCGGGCAGCCTTTCAACGCGCGCACACCTGCCGAGGCCGGGCAGTCATCTTCTTCATTAGGGACCCCATCACCGTCCTGGTCTTTAGCGCTGTACACTGCCGGCGGTTTTTTTCCGGGAGCCGTTGTCTTGTCATTCGAAATACTGCCAGCGGTGAATTTCAGGCCGACACCTGCCAATAGCTGCTCCCGAAGGTCGAGGTCGCTGTAGCGGTATTCCAACCTCGAAGAAAAATAGAGGCCCTTGGCAAGACGCAGGTCAATCCCCCCTCCAACGGGTATTCCGGCACGCACCTTGCTGGCCTCTTCGAATTCTGCACCGATACCAAAGTAGGCCCAGGGATTGAAACGGGAGCCTGCGGGAAAAAGCCGGAGGTGGAACTGCAGGTCCACATTGCCCCACAGTGCCGGATTGGTACCCCCGGTGGCTCCCGACGGATAGCGGGCCTGGGCAGCACGCAATGGCAGGGCCAAAGCGGAGAAAGAACCTATTCTTCGGATAAATTCCAGCTCTGTACCAGAAGAATACCCCTTGAAAAAGGTTTTGTTGATCGGATATTGAAAGTCCGATGCGAGGTATCGCACCGCAACTTCCCCTCTGCCATAGCGCACCGGTTGTCCCGGGGATGCCAGCGGAATGGATAAAAAAATCAGGATTAGTTGAAAAAAGCGCATCATAGCGTCAATTATCGAGCAGGCCCCGGCCCTCTTTTTTAATTTTACCGTCTGCCAGCAGTTGTTTAAGCAATCGGTCCAGGATACCGTTGATGAAATCCTTACTTTTCTCCGTACTGTATTGTTTTGAAATCTCCACAAATTCGTTGAGCGTCACTTTAGTAGGAATGGTCGGGAAAGCGCGCAACTCGCAGAGCGCCATTTTCAGCATGATCATATCGAGGACAGCGACCCGCTGCACATCCCAGTTTTTGAGCATTGGCTCGATGGAAGCCAGCAACTCGGTATCGCTATTGTGTACGGTTGTGAGCAGCGTCTCCCCGAATTCTACTGTTGCCTCTTCCGGCGGCAGATAATCCTCATAAAAGGCTGGGGTTGCCGGCAGTGCTTTAAACGTTTTTTTCAGGGCCCCGATTACGAGGGACTTATCATCCTCCCAGTTGGGGTACCAATCTTCCGTAGCGTCCGAGAGCGACTCCGAAGAGAGGCAGAAACGCACGAGGTCGAGCAACTGTGCCGCGTGATCTTCTACATCGGGGTGTTCTTTTTGTAAATAGGCCTTATACGCCTCTTTCTTAGAAAATTCGGTGTAAAGGGCCCTGACCATGTCATCATCTATCTTAGCTGCAATGCGGTATCGCTGAAAAAGACGTCCGAGCTCCTGGTTGCCGGTGAGCGAGCGGATGAGCTCATTTTCGAAAAGCCTGGGAGTAAACTGCTTGTCCTCTTCGCTGGGGAGGTATTTTGCCGCCCGCCGTTCCGCATCTTTCCTGGCGTATTCTGCTATTTTGACGACGTAATAGAGATAGAACAAATACAGTTCAAAGGAGCGGCTTACGCTTTCCCTATACCGCCGCATCGCTTCCTCCAGGGAGAGCTGAGGATCCCGGCTCATGGCATAAAGCATCTGCATGACTTTTATGCGGACGTTTCTTCTACTTAACATGGTTTGGTCGAATTTGCCGCCCCCAGTAAAGGGCTGATGCAAATTAACGGCTTTTTATTCAGATAATGAAACGATTCGCGAAAGGAGGCTGTTTTAACAGACCTTTTTAAGGAGCTGCCTCAATAAGTGGGTCGTGTAAAAAGTCTTTCGTCGCCTTCGGCGGCAAAAGGATCTTTTTACACAACCCACAAAATCTTGAATGATGCCGTCCCACAAGTATTATTCCCGTGCTAAGTGCCGAATAGCTTATGCGACGCCCAGGGGAATCCCGCGACAAGTAAGCCCACAACACCTACTTCCGGATATATTGTTCATTGATTTCCTGAAAAGTGGGCAGTTTTCTGTGGTGCCACATTTTCACGATGGTCCCGTCTTTAAACAGCAATACACCGGGGTTAGAGCGGATAATCGTCTTCAGGAGGATATCATCGGCGACTAAGAAAGGGAAGTTAGCGCCGATTTTTTCGCGAAAATCCCCGATCTGGCTTTTATCTGCATACGCGGTGATTGCCACGGTGTTGATCTCCGCTTTTGCAGCGGCTTCGGCCAGGGGCACTACGCCGTCCGTCCACCGCTCCTGGTATGCAGCTTCCCATTTAAAGGCTTTTGTCGTACGGGTACCTTCCACTACTTTCATCTGTGGCAGAATTTCCAATGAATTCGCGGTGCGGGTGCTATCAGTCAAATAGACCGTATCCCGGACGGTCGTCCTGATTTCTTCCGGCTCGCCTTCGAGATGATGGGCGATGACCAGGAAGTAATACCCCTGCATCGAGAGGAGCTCCTCTGTGACTTCCTGCCCTTCCAGGTTGCTCACCTCGAATTCGCTTACTTTTGTGGGCGCTATCGCAGGCTTGGATTTAATTTGTTCCATCTCCCAGGACTCAGTAGGGTATTTGGACATTTCTTTAAGGAATTTGTCAAAAGGGATTTCCAGCACACGGCCATCTGACTTATTCGTCAGGCGATAGGCCGTAATCTTGACATTCTGAAGGGCTTCCTGCTCCTGGCGTTTCTTTTCGCCGATATTTACCCCCTCTTTGAACGGGCGGAAATCTATATCCGGGAGGTTCCAGACGTAATTGCTAAAACAATACACCATGAGCGCGGGGACAGAAAGCCCTGTCACCCAATTGCGCAGGACGGGGTTGAACAGCCGGTGCATCTCGCTGTGCAGGAAGACAAACGCCAGTGCGGGAACAAGCAACACCAGATCTTTAATAAAAGAGACCTTGGGTTCAAGTTTGATGAAATCGCCAAAACAGCCGCAATCCGTTACCTTCATATTGGTAGCAACATATTTGCCCCATTTGCCAAATTCAAAGAAATTCACCTCTGAGGGGACGTATCCGGTGAGGTAGGTGAAGCCGGTAAGCACGGTGAAAAACAGTACCAGCAAAAGAAATATCCACGCGGTAAGGCGGGGCATGAAACCGATTATTAACCCGATACCCAGCGCGATTTCCAATACAATCATGCCCACTGCGAAGCCTTCGGTAAATTGAGAAAGCCAGGGGAAGAGCGGGGAAAGCCAGGAAGCTGCCGTCGGTTTGAAGACCCCCTCGAAAGCCGCAAAATACTGCGCCATCTTGTAGGCTGTACCCAATGGGTCTATTGCTTTGACTGCGCCGGAAACGACAAAGAGGACACCGGAGAAGAACTGCAGGAAACTCAGCGGTTTGTTTTGCAGGCGGTCGGTGAAAATCCCCGTTAAAAACATCAGTGCGACAGCGGCGATCCCGATCATCAACATTAAAGTGCCAATCGTCATAGTCAGATTATTTTATGGGTTGAGCAAATCCGCATTTCCCCCTGCATCAGCTTCATCGAGCTGGATCAATGCGAACAGCGCGTAATTAACAATATCGGCATAATTGGCCTCCACACCCTCCGATACCAGGGTGAAGCCCCGGTTATCTTCGATTTGCTTGATCCGCAGCAGCTTCATCAGAATCAAATCCACAAGCGAGCTTTGGCGCATTTCCCGCCAGGCCTCCCCATAATCGGTGTTTTTTCTGGCCATCAGCGCACGCACCTCTGCCAGGTGCGCATCGTACAGCGCAGCGGCCGCCTCGGCAGATAGTTCCAGCGGCGCATCTGCCGGCAGCCCAAGCTGGATAAGGGCCAGCAGGCTGTAATTCACGATCCCTTCGAGCTCGGCGGCAACCGGGTCGTCCACCATCTGGAGGCCAGACTCCTGCACGGTGCGGATACGCTTCGCTTTGATATATAGCTGATCCGTAAGGGAAGAAGGCCTGAGGATACGCCACGCCGTACCGTAATCCTGCGTTTTTTTTAAAAAAACCGCTTTACACTTTTCGGCGGCTTTATCGTATTGAGCAAGGGTGCGCTCCACGGATTTTTGGTTTTGTCTGCAAATATAAGACAGGATTTTTAGGTTTGGTTAAATTTGCCGAACTTCGGGCTTGCCTAACCGTATTTCGCATTTAAATGCAAAAAGATACCTTCCATACCATCGGGGCATCCGCAGAAGGCTTGTTCAAAGACAAGGGGAGCAAGTTCCTGGCTTTTGCCTTCCCCATCCAACAGGAGGGAGAGGTCCATGTCCAGGTGGACGCATTGCGGAAAGCCCATCCCAAGGCCAGGCACTTTTGCTATGCCTACCGCATCGGCCTTGGTGGCCTCCGCTTCCGCGCCAATGACGACGGAGAGCCTTCCGGGACGGCCGGCAGGCCCATCCTCGGCCAGATAGACAGCTTCGGCCTCACCAATGTCGCCGTGGTGGTCGTCCGCTATTTTGGGGGCACACTCCTCGGTGCGGCCGGACTGATCCAGGCATACAGGGCGGCTGCGGCCGATGCCCTGCGCCAGGCCCCGGTCATCGAACAGCAACTCCAGCAGTTGGTGCGCCTCGAATTCCCATATTCCCTGATGAACCACATCCTCCACGCAGTAAAAAAACTCGGTTTGCCGATTTATGCCCAGCAATACGGTGAGCAGGGAACCGTAACCATCGGTATCCCGCTGAGTAGTGTCGGGCAAGCCATTCAAAGGCTCCAGGTCCTTGCAGGCGGGCTGCATCCCGAAGAAGTCGAAATGGGAAAGACTGTCGAGGGCCTGATCATTACCCTCCTCCCGGAAGGCTGAACGCCCGCATCAGGTGCTCAGAATGGCGAGGCCGAAACCAGTCAGGATGGCCACAAACTTTGTCCAGGAAACCTTGTGCGCCCCCCCTTGCTCGTTGCTCTCAAACAAGATCGAAGTGGACAGGTGCAGAAAAGATCCGGTGACCATCGCCAGCAAAAAGAACAACTGCTCCATCGAAAAATCAGAAAACATAGCAATCAGCGCACCCAAAGGCGAGGCAATCGCAAAGATGCCCAGCAGGATTGCTACCCTCGGCGTTGGCATCCCGGAGATACGCAATAAGCTACCCAACGCAAACCCCGCAGGAGCTTTATGCACTAAAATGCCCCATAGCAACTGGTTGCCATGGGCGGCATGGGAAGCGGCATGCTCCATTGCCGAATAGCCGCTCAGCGGCATTCCTTCTAAAAACGCATGGACAAACAACCCGATCATCACCGGCCATACCGAGGTGGATTTTACCGCATGGAAATGCCCATGCTCTATCCCCTTCGACAATGGCTCCAGCAGCAGTTGCAAGGTGAAGCCCGCCAGTACCCAAAGACCGGGGTTGGATAGCGTACCCGAACCCCAAAGGCCGGGAATCAGGTGCACCACCGCAAGTGCCAGCAAGAAAGCCCCGCTGAATGCGATCAGCACCTGCACCGTCCCCCATTTTTCCCGCGGAACAAAAAACGACGCTATCCCGCCGGCAAATGCGGTCACAAACAACCCCACGTATTCCCAAAAATTCATCTGTGTTTCCTTTCTAATGCATTAGGTATGGCGCAAAGATATGTTTTTGCAACAACGTTGCCAATACATGCGCCTAAAATTGCCCCGGCAATTACATCCAGGGGATAATGTACCCCCACATACACCTGGCCAAAAGCAATCGAACCCGCCCAGAAATACAGCCCGCTACGCATCCACGACGAATATGCAAACAAAGTGAGTGCCAGGAAAACCGCAACGGAAAAATGGTTGGCGGCATGGGAGGACGTAAAACTGTAGGCCTTCCCGCAACCGACCAGCAGGCGGGCAGACGCCTTTACAACCTTATCGTTGCATGGGCGGTCCCGGGCAAACGCAGGCTTCACCAGGTGACTGCTCACTGCATCGGAAGCACCTGCCGCTATGGCAAGTGCCACTATAAAAGCAAATGCCTTCTGCCGGTAACGGAAAAACGCATATCCCGCCAGGGCCAGATACGCCGGTACCCAGGTGAGCTTCTCCCGCCACCAGGGCAGCCACCAGTCCATAAAGCCATTCTGCCAGCGCTGGTTAATCAGCTCGAACAGCCAACGATCGGCATCTAATAAATGCTCCATCATTTTTTTGCGATTATGATTAGCCGGGGGCTTGACCCCGGATCAAATGCCTGCAGCCGGTAATCGCCAAATACGGTGGAGATCCCCAGGCCTGCTTGTTTCAACAAACGCTCGAAGTCAGCAAGGGAAAACAAGCGTACGCGCTCTTCAAATTCAAAATGCCGCCCACCATCTTCAAACCGGATGCGCTTCCTGATCTGGCCACCTTCCACCCATTTGCTCAGGTAAAAAATGATCCCGTCCACCGTCCGCGTTTCTTCGCCCAGGAGGTGGTCTTCCACATAAAACCTGTTGAAATAGTCGAGTACGAAGGTGCCACCCCTGCGCAAGCCGCTATGGACGCTGCGAAGGGTGTTGAAGTCATCCCGCTCGGAGCTGAAATACCCAAAACTGGTAAAAAAACTGAACAGATAATCGTAATAGTTCACGCGGAAGGGCAGCCGCATATCGTGCCGGTAAAAAGAAAGGTTGGGCACCTCGTAATTGCGCGCTTCGCGGATGCTCTCCTCCGAGAGGTCAAGACCTGTAACGTCAAATCCTTTTTTTGCGAGGTAAATTGCAAAACGCCCCTTCCCGCAGGCAAGGTCGAGTATCCTGGCCCCCGGGGCCGGCCGCAGCCAGACCAGCAAACGATCAATAAAACGCTGGGCTTCTGCCTCGTCCCGGTGCTGATACAGCAAATGATAATAAGGAGAGTCGAACCAGGCTTCATACCATTCCGATTCAATGCCAGTACCGGGAATTATTCCTTCCATGCTTTTCTTTTTGACAAACCGCAACGGGGCTACCTGGAAAAAGCCCCCCAATTTTGACGGCAAAGGTAGCTTTTCCAAAAAACAACAACATACCCGCATACCGTTAAATTTACTATTTTTGCGCAAAAAAAAAGTGGCGCTTATCCAATCTATTTCCGGCTTCAGGGGCACTATTGGGGGAGCCCCCGGAGAGGGTCTCACCCCTGTGGACATTGTCGGCAGCGTAGCCGCATTTGGCAGCCTGCTCCTCGACAATCATCCCCGCCCCAGGGTCGTTATTGGCAGGGATGGCCGGATCTCCGGACCGATCGTACAAGGACTCGCCCTGCAAACCCTGCTCGCAATGGGTATTGACGTCGTGGATGCAGGGCTTTCTACTACCCCTGCGATAGAAATGGCCGTAAAATGGGAAAAAGCGCAGGGCGGTATCATCATCACCGCAAGTCATAACCCCAGGGAATGGAACGCGCTCAAATTCCTGAACGGCGAAGGGGAATTTATCAGCCCCGAAACCGGCGAAGCGGTACTTGCAAAGCTCCGTGCCGGCGATTTTCGCTTTGCCACGGTGGATACCCTGGGGCATTATACCCAGGAAAACGGTTTCTTCCAACGCCACGTGGACGCCGTGCTGGCCCATCCGATGGTCAATACCGGGGCGGTCCGGTCGCGAAAATTTAAAGTCGTCCTCGATGCCGTTAATTCCACAGGGGCAATGGCGTTGTCCCCATTGCTCGAAGCCCTGGGGTGTACCGCCGTGCTCATCAATAGTGCGCCCACCGGGCAGTTTGCCCACAACCCCGAACCTCTGCCGGAACACCTCGGCGAGCTATCGTCCGCAGTGCGGGAGCACCAGGCCGACCTCGGCATTGCAGTAGATCCCGATGTTGACCGCCTCGCCCTCATCTGTGAAAATGGTAGCCCCTTCGGCGAAGAATACACCCTGGTGGCCATCGCCGACTACTTCCTCGGCCAGAGGCCGGGCAATACCGTCTCCAACCTCTCCTCCTCCCGGGCATTACGCGATGTGACCCTGGCTCGGGGAGGGCAATATTTCGCCGCAGCAGTCGGAGAAGTCCATGTAGTCCGGCAAATGAAAGCGGTACAGGCCGTAATCGGCGGCGAAGGGAACGGGGGGGTCATCGTCCCAGATTTGCATTATGGCAGGGATGCCGTAGCGGGCACCGCCCTCTTCCTCAGCGCCCTTTGCATGTCCGGACAAAGCGCCTCGGCATTCCGGGCAGGCTTCCCACAGTACGAAATGGTCAAAGACCGTATGGATATCCCCTCCGACCAGCCTTACGAAACCCTCGTCGCCCGGCTCCTGAAACGTTTTTCCGACCAGGAATGCTCTACCCTCGACGGATTAAAAGTGGATTTCCCCAATGGCTGGGTACACCTCCGAAAATCAAATACAGAACCTATCATCCGTATTTATGCGGAGGCACGGACTACCCAGGCAGCAAGCGACCTGGCGGCCCTCGTCAAAAATGAAGCGTTGAACCCTTAAAACGCAACAGCATGCCTTTCTACGACGTCTCAATGCCGGAAACGGCACCTAAGGAAAACCTGGAATCCTTCTTCGGGGCCTTCCGCCGTAAGGTGATCGGCTGGGACCAGGACTTCCCCACCCCATTCGGCCAAAAGCGGATCGTATATGCCGACTGGACGGCAAGTGGCCGGCTCTATGGGCCTATCGAAAGCCTCTTATCTCATAAAATCGGCCCTTTCGTCGGAAATACCCATACCGAAACGACTGTCACCGGCAGCGCCATGACCCATGCCTACCACCAGGCAAAGCATATCATCAAAAAACATGTCGGAGCCTGGGATAAAGATGTCCTCATCGCTTCCAACTCCGGAATGACCGGCGTCGTCAATAAATTCCAGCGCATCCTCGGCCTGAAAGTCCACGAACGCCATCGTGCCTATGTTCAACTTCCCGGCTCCGAACGCCCGGTGGTTTTCGTCAGCCACATGGAACATCATTCTAACCAGACCAGCTGGCTGGAGACGATCGCCGACATGGAAATCATCCAGCCCGATAAGGATGGCCTGATGGATCTCGGCCACCTCGAATCCCTGCTGCTGAAATATAGCGACCGGCCCCTGAAAATTGCAGCTATTACCTCCTGCTCTAATGTCACCGGCATAAAAACCCCCTATCACGAGGCAGCAGCGATCATGCACCGTCATGGAGGGCTCTGCTTCGTGGATTTTGCCTGCTCCGCGCCATATATCGAAATCTGTATGCGTCCGGACGACCCCCAAAAACACCTCGACGCAATTTACTTTTCCCCGCATAAATTCCTGGGTGGCCCCGGTGCGACCGGTGTCCTCGTCTTTGACCCTAAGCTCTACAAGAACAAGATTCCCGATAATCCGGGCGGTGGTACCGTGGATTGGACCAACCCCTGGGGCGGACATAAATATATTGACGAAATCGAGGCCCGGGAAGACGGCGGTACGCCCGCTTTTCTCCAAACCATCAAAGCAGCACTCGCCATACAGCTTAAAGAAACGATGGGCGTCAGGAATATCATCGCCCGCGAACACGAGCTGCTCGAACTCATCTGGCCCCGCCTCGATGCCATCCCCAACCTGCATATTCTGGCCGGACAACATCGCGACCGGCTCGGGGTTATCTCGTTCTACATTGATGGCCTGCACTATAACCTCGGGGTACGGCTACTCAACGACCGTTTTGGAATACAAGTCCGTGGCGGCTGTTCTTGTGCAGGAACCTACGGCCATTACCTGCTGGAGGTCTCCCGGGAATATTCCCAAAAAATTACTGAAAAAATCACCCACGGCGACCTCTCCGAAAAGCCCGGCTGGATCCGGATGTCCATCCATCCTGTCATGACCAATCGGGAAGTGTGCGATATCATGGACGCGATCGGACAACTTGCAGCCAACTTCCGCGAATGGGCAGCAGACTATTCCTACAACGTCCACGCCAATGAATTCTCGTTTGCCGGCAGGGATACTTTCGGGCAAACCCTGGTCAATGATTGGTTCAACCATCCCTTCAATACAGAGAAATAATGAAAAGAGTGTTTTTCGATAATGCAGCGACGACCCCCCTCGACCCAGAGGTCATCGAAATAATGCTCCACGCCATGCGCGAGGATAACGGCAACCCCTCCTCTATCCACGAAGAAGGCCGCAAAGCAAGGGCCGCTATCGAACAGGCACGAAGGACAATTGCCCAGGGCCTCAACGCTTCGATCGGGGAAATCTTCTTTACCTCCGGCGGCACGGAATCCAACAATATGGCCCTGAAGTGCGCAGTGCGCGACCTGGGCGTACAGCGTATCATCAGTGCACGTACCGAACACCACTGTGTACTCCATTCCCTGGAAACACTACACCGCCACCACGGCACGAAAATCATTTTTCTGCCCCAATCCCCCGATGGCCATATCGAACCCGAGGCCCTCGAAATGCTGCTGAAATCCGACAGCAGCAAAACCCTCGTCTCCCTCATGCACGCCAACAATGAGATCGGCACCCTCAACGACCTGCACCTCATCTCCAACCTCTGCAGTACGTATGGCGCCCTCTTTCATTCCGATACCGTCCAGACCATCGGCTTTTATCCAATCGACCTGGGCGATACCCCCATCCATTTTCTCAGCGGCTCGGCGCATAAATTCCACGGGCCAAAGGGTACGGGTTTTATCTATATCAACAAGGAACACCTCCTCCATCCATTCATTGACGGCGGATCACAGGAACGCAATATGCGTGGGGGTACCGAAAATGTGCCCGGTATCGTAGGTATGGCCAGGGCTTTGCAACTGGCCTGGGAAGAACGCCTCGCACGCGAACAACACATCCGCTCTGTCCGCGATTATCTGGCCCAACGGCTACGCCAGGAATTCGACGACATAACATTTAACGGGGATCCCTGGGGCAGCGGGCATTACAAAATACTGAGTGCCACCTTCCCGCCTTCTTCGAAAGCAGACCTCCTGCTGCTGCATCTCGATATCGCAGGCATCGCCGCATCCGGCGGAAGCGCGTGCAGCTCAGGGGCCGATGCCGGCTCCCATGTAATCAACGCCCTCAAAAATAACTCCCCCGGAAAAACCCTGCGGTTCTCCTTCTCTCACTTCAATACCATCGAAGAAGTGGACTTCCTGATCTCAAAGCTCAAGGCAATCGGTATCTGAACAATTACCGGGTAGAAGTGCCGCCGATACAAAAGTGGTTTTCATCCGCTATTTAATGGAATTGATATAAAAACTTTTACCGTTTTTCGCTATTACATTAACATTGTATAATGATTATGTTGCAAAATGCGGATGTACCGCTGCGTGTTGTGTTGTAGAAAAAACCCTGTAAAACCTGAAGAATCACGCTATTCAATAAAATTTTTTCGATAATGAGCAAAAAACAATTGATTACAAGCCTTCTGGCAGCAAGTATATGCTTACCGCTGCAGGCCCAGCAGGCCTGGTCCCTTGAACGCTGCATCGAACACGCACAACAAAACAGCCTGTCCGTCAAACAAGCCCAAAACCAGGTCCGCGCTGCCGAACTCGGCCTCGAACAAGCCAGATTCAGCCGCCTGCCTTCGCTTAACGGTACAATTAGCGGGGGGATGCAATTCGGACGTACCATTGACCCTACCACCAACACGTTCGATAACCGACGCATCGGGTTCAACAGCTATGGCCTTAATTTCGGGGTCGCCCTGTTCGCCGGCAACAGGATCAACAATAATATCCAGATCGGTCGCCTCGACCTGTCGGCAACCCAACTCGATGCCCTGCAGATTGCAAATGACCTCGGGCTCAATGTCGCCACCGCTTATCTGAACGTCCTCCTCTCTGAAGAACAACTCGGCCTCGCCCGCCAGCGCCTGGGACAGTCCCAGCTTCAGCTGGAACAAACCGACAAACTCATCCAGGTGGGGGTACGGCCTTCAAACGAACGCCTCAACATCCTCTCACAGATCGCCCTCGACGAACAGGCCGTCGTTCAGGCTGAAAATGTCGTCAGCCTGAATTACCTCGCCCTGAAACAACTCCTTTTCCTCGACCCCAACGAACCCTTCCGAATCGCACAACCCGTGATCAAT
>Ga0209985_10000285_pt1 | contig 56914 bp, 47 predicted proteins | sample NOAtaG_FD_187305 | JGI IMG/M metagenome (GOLD analysis project Ga0209985, IMG submission 187305) | Freshwater lake microbial communities from Lake Erie, under a cyanobacterial bloom - NOAA_Erie_Diel6S_1000h metaG (SPAdes) (version 2) | ecosystem: Environmental > Aquatic > Freshwater > Lake ... | reverse complement strand
CCTGGGCGGCACGATCCGCTACATCAGCAACCAGCCGGTGCTGCGCCAGTTCGAAGGCCGCGTCGGCGCCAGCCTGTACCAGAGCAGCGGCGGTGGCCTCAGCAACGACCTCGACGCCGTCGTCAACGTGCCGCTTGGCAACCAGTTCGTGCTGCGCGCTTCCGTGGCCCGGCTGGACGAAGCCGGGACCACCGACCGCGTCTCCAGCCCGCCGTGGCGTGGCAATGCGGCCTGGAGCAGCAAGCCCAACGCCGGCCAGAACGTCTACAAGGACGACGACTGGCAGGAGGTGACCACCGCGCGCGCCGCGCTGCTGTGGCAAGTGACGCCAGGCGTCAAGCTCACCCTGACCCACACCCAGCAGGACCAGCTCGCGCACGGCACGCGCGGCGTTAGCGTGCAGCCGCTGGGGGTGGCCAATGCGCGGTCGCCGGCCGAGCTCGACGCCGCCTGGCGCAACCCCGGGCGCACGCTGGCGCAACTGCCCTGCGCGCCGAGCTGCCGCTTCACCGACGCGCGCGAGACGCCGTTTGCCGTCAACGCCAACACGGTGCTGGCCCGCTACCCGTAGTTCGCCGACCGCGACTTCTCGATGACCTCGTTCGACCTGGACGTGAACCTCGGCTTCGCCGACCTGCGCAGCTCGACCAGCACCTTCAAGGACAGCCGGATCGGTCAGGCCGACTACGCCAGCCAGGGCTGGGTCTTCTACTACTCGCTGGGCGACCTGGGCGGCGACATCGCGAGCGACCGCTCGGCCTACATCACCTTCGACAACACCTACAAGGGCGTGAGCCACGAGACGCGCCTGATCTCGCGCGGCAGCGGCCCGGCCTCGTGGATCGCCGGCCTGTACCACACCAAGCAAAAGCGCAACCAGCGCTTCAACGAGGTGCTGCCGGGAATGGATGTCTTCCTGGGCAACAGCAAGGCCACGCGCAGCCCGCTGCCCGACGTCGGCTACGGCGAGGACCTGGGCAGCGTCTACAGCGAGACCGCGCTGTTTGGCGAGTTCAGCTACCGGCTGACGCCCGAGTTCCAGCTCACGCTCGGCGGGCGGCTCTTCGAGTACGAGGACACGGCGAAGGTCGAGATCATCGACTACTCCGGCGGCTTCGTGGACAACCGATTCACCGACACCCGCGGCCAGAGCGGCAAGAGCATCTTCAAGCTCAATGCGTCGTACCAGTTCCAGCCCAACCTGCTGTCGTACCTGACGGTGTCGCAGGGCTTCCGGCGTGGTGGCGCCAACGGCTTTCGCAACGTCGGCGCGCGCGTCATCGCCAACGACGCCCGCGAGTACCAGCCCGACACGACGACGAACTACGAGCTCGGCCTCAAGGGCCACCTGCTGGGCGGCGACCTCTACGTCGAAACCTCGCTGTACATGATCGACTGGAAGAACGTCCAGACCTACCGCAGCCAGGACATCGACGGCTTCCCCGTCAACGGCACCGCCAACGGCCCGCGCGCCCGCAGCGAAGGCCTGGAGTTCGCGCTGCGCTGGCGCCTGGCCGCCGCCTGGCAGATGACGTTCTCCACCGGCACCGTCGACGCGCGCTGGACCGAGACCAAGCGCCACTGCCTCTATACCAACGGAACCTCGTGCCGGACCTGGGCCGAAGGGGGCAAGCTCGGCGGCTCGCCGGACTGGAAGCACCGGCTCGGCATCCGCTACACCACCGACATCGGCAGCGACATGTTCCTGCGCGCGTCGCTGACCGGCCGCTATGTCGGCAAGACGCGCTCCGACCGCAGCGACTCGATCGCCGGGAACGACGGCGTGTTCATCTACCCCGCCTACACCACCTACAGCGCCAGCGTCGGCATCGGCAAGGGCAAGTGGGATGCCCAACTGTGGGTCGCCAACCTCAGCAACACACGCGCCCTGGTCTCCAACCAGACCGCCGGCGCCGTGCTCGGCGAGCGGCTGATCTACACGCTGCCGCGCACGCTGGGCGTCAACCTGAGCTACGCGTTCTGACGCGCGGGGCAACGCCCCGCATCGGTCCGCCCTCAGTCCACGAGCCAGGCCGACTGCGCCGCGCCGGCGGCGGCGCCGGCATAGTCGGCCTGCACATCGAAGCCCGCGCGCCGCGAGGGCCTGGGTGTGACCAGGGTCTGGTGCAGGCACCAGCGGGCGCCTGGTTCGGTGGCCGGTGCGCACGCGCCGGGCTCGGCCCGCAGGACACGCATTCGCACCCGCTGCGGCGCCAGCGCGTGCAGGGCACGCATCGCGGCGGCGTTGGCCGACTCGCCTCCGGCGCCGTCCACGGCATAGACCGCCTGGACCGACGCCATGGCGGCAATCAGCCCGGCGTCGAGCTCCCGCTCGCCGCTGCCGATGTCGCCGTCGAGGTTGTGGTACTCGATGCGAGCCAGCAGGGCCAGGCCCGGGGCGCCCTGCTCGCGCAACTGGCGCAGCCAGCGCTGCGCGACAAAGGCGCCGCTGCTGTGTGCGACGACGACGATGCGGCCGCTCGTCGTGCCGGCCGCTGCAACCGGCAGGCCGATCAGGTGGCGGGCCAGCGTGGCGGTGTTTACGTCTTCCTCGCGGTAGCGGGAGTCCTGCGGCCCGCGGACCGCACAGCGCAAGCCTTGCACGGCGACCCGCGAGCGGCCGGCCAGCGCCTGGGCCCAGCCCCAGGCCGATTCGGCGCCGACGCGCCAGCCGGCAAAGGCGATGAAGCCCCCCGGCGCCAGCGCCCCGCCGTCGCAGGACACGCCTTCGGCGAGCGCGGCCGGCAGCGGTGCCGGCGGTGCGGCAAGCCCCTGGGCGCAGGCGGCAACGGCCGTGGCCAAGACGAGCGCACCGCGCCGGATCAGGGTTCTCATGGTCCCATCATCGCCGCGAAACGCCGGGCATCCATGCCAGCATCGGCCACGCCTGTCCGCCGCCCGCACCCCCCATGACCACACGCAATCCCTGGCTCTGGATCCCGACGCTGTACTTCAGCCAGGGCATCCCCTACGTCGTCGTGATGACGCTGTCGGTCGTCATGTACAAGAACCTCGGCGTCAGCAACACCGAGATCGCGCTCTACACGAGCTGGCTGTACCTGCCCTGGGTCATCAAGCCGCTGTGGAGCCCGCTGGTCGATCTGTTCGGCCGCAAGCGCATCTGGATCGTCGGCCTGCAGTTCGTCGTCGGCGCGGCGCTGGCGATGGTGGCGCTGACGCTGCCGGCGCCGAACTGGTTCCAGCTTTCGCTGGCGGTCTTCTGGCTGATGGCCTTCGCGTCGGCGACCCACGACATCGCGGCCGATGGCTTCTACATGCTGGCGCAGAGCCAGAACCGCCAGGCCGCGTTTGTCGGCGTGCGCAGCACCTTCTACCGGCTGGCAATGATCGCCGGCCAGGGCGGCCTGGTCGTGCTGGCCGGGTCGCTGAACGACCACTACGGCAGCGCCAGCCAGGCCTGGATGGTGGTGATGGGTCTGCTCGGCGCGATGTTCGCCGTCGCCGCGCTGTGGCATGCCTTTGCGCTGCCCAAGCCCGAAGCCGATCGACCGACCGGAAGCGGTGGCAACGTGGTCGCCGATTTCGTCACCGTGTTCGCCGCCTTCTTCCGCCAGCCCGAGGTCTGGCGGGTGCTGCTGTTCCTGCTGCTGTACCGGTTTGCCGAGGCGCAGCTGCTCAAGCTGGTGACGCCGTTCATGCTTGACCCGCGCGACGTCGGCGGCCTGGGCCTCAGGACGCAGGACGTGGGCATCGCCTACGGCACGGTCGGCATCGTCGCGCTGACGGTGGGCGGGCTGCTCGGGGGCTGGGTCATCTCGCGCGTCAGCCTGAAAAAGGCGTTCTGGCCGCTGGTCCTGTGCATGCACGTGCCCAACACCGTGTTCGTCGCGCTCGCGGTCTGGCAACCGACCAGCCTGGTGCTGGTCAGCGCGGCGGTGGCGACCGAGCAGTTCGGCTACGGCTTCGGCTTCACGGCCTACATGGTCTACATGCTGATGATCGCCGGCGGCCCGGACGGACAGAACCCGCACAAGACCGCCCACTACGCGCTGTGCACCGGCTTCATGGCCCTGGGCATGATGCTGCCCGGCATGTGGAGCGGCTGGCTCCAGGACCAGCTCGGCTACGTCAACTTCTTCATCTGGGCCTGCATCGCCACGCTGCCCAGCTTTGCCGCGGCGGCGCTGGTGCGCATCGACCCGGGCTTCGGGCAGAAGACCGACACCGATGGCGCGCGGAGCTGAAGCCCCCATGGCCGCCACCGACCACACCGCCGCGACGACCCTGGTGGTGGCGATCCGGGGCTGGACCTCCACCGGCGACATGCTGATGTTCGGGGGACCGGGCAGCGAGATCCGGCCGGCCTTCATCGACGCTCTGTCGCAGGAGGCGGCGGCCCGCGGGCAGCCACTCGGGTTCTGGGTGCCGCGACTCGAGATGAACATGTTCTCGATGCGCAGCCCGGAGTCGCTCGCCGAGGAGATCGTCGCCGGGCTGGACACCGAGCTGGCGCGCTGGCCTGGCGTGAAGCGCATCGTGCTGCTGGGCTACAGCGCGGGGTCGCTGCTGGCGCGCCGGGTGTTTGCGCTGGCCCACGGGGCTGACGACCGCGCCGAGCTCGACCCCCGTCGGCGCCGGCCCTGGGCCGACCTGATCGACCGCACCGTGCTGCTGGCCGGCATCACGCGCGGCTGGGCGTTTTCGTCGGCGTCGCCAGCCCATGTCCGCTTCATGGCGCCGGTGCTGCTGGGTCTGGCCAGGGGGGTGGGCCGCCTGCGCCGACGCAAAGGCGACAGCCCGCTGCCCTTCATCCTGCAGATGCAGCGCGGCCGCCCTTTTGCCGTGACAACCCGGCTGCAGTACCTGAAGACGATCACGACCCTGGGCGAAGCCCGGGCTGGCGCCACGGCGCCCGCCAGGCCGCTGCGCCACGACAACCGCCTGCCGACCACGGTGTTCCTGCTCGGCGCGCAGGACGAGTTCCTGTCGCCGGCCGACTGCACCGAGCTGGGCGCGCGGCCCGAATTCACCTACCTCGACCTCCCGGGCAGCAACCACATCCAGGCGACCTGGATCGAGGATCCGGACGCGATCGACTTCAAGGTCCGCGCCGCCGACCGGCCGGCACTGGCCCGCAATGCCGAGCGCCGACGGCGACTGGTGGACGCCCTGACGCTGCCGCAGGACGCGTTGAACCGCGGCGGCGCGGTGCCGGCGGCCGACATCGACGACTACCTGGACCCGATGGACATCAGCGAGGCGCGCGACGACCGGGCCGGCGCAGGCTCGGCCGTGCAGCACGCCGTGATCGTGATGCACGGCATCCGCGACCACGGCTTCTGGACCAAGCGCGTGGCCCGCGAGATCAAGTCCCTGGCGCGCAGCACCGGCCGCGTCGTGCGCGCCCCCAGCCCGAGCTATGGCTACTTCTCGATGTGGGACTTCGTCCGGCCGGGCGGGCGCGAGAAGGCCGCGTACTGGTTCATGGAACGCTACGCCGACGTGCGCAGCCACTTCCCCAATGCCCAGATCAGCTTCGTCGGCCACAGCAACGGCACCTACATCGCGGCCCGCTCCATGCAGCTGTGCCCGGCGGTGCGCTTCCGCAACGTGGTCTTCGCCGGCAGCGTGGTCCGTCGCGACTACCCCTGGTCACGGCTCGGCGGCAGCGTGGACGCGGTGGTCAACTACGTCGGCCACAACGACTGGGTGGTCGGCTTCATGCCGTCGGTCTTCGAGCGGCTGGGACTGCGCTTCCTCGACGTTGGCGGTGCCGGGGCCTATGGCTTCGTCACCTCGCCTCGCGCCTCGGCGGCGCCGGGCGCCGGCCCGGCGTTCCACCAGATCGTCTACGTCGAGGGCAACCACAGCGCCGCGGTCGGCGAGACGCACTGGCAGCAGATCGCGCGTTTCGTGCTCGAGGGCCAGGTGCCGCAGGGCAGCACCGTCGCCCGGCCCTGGCCACTGCGCTGGCTGTACCGCGCCGCGCCGGCCGTCACGCTGACCTTCGCCGCGCTGGCCGCAGTGGCGCTGGCGCTGCCGCTGCTGTTCGTTCTGGGCACCGGGCGCTGGGGGCTGGATCTGGGCGCGCTGGACCTGCTCGCCGTGGCCTTGGCCTTCGCCGGCTGCGTCGGCCTGTCGTGGCTGGTGATGCGCTTTCTCAAGCAGTGGTGAGCCCGGCCGGCGGCCCGACAGGGGTCAGCCGACCTGGCAGACCTTGAGCATGTTGGTGCCCCCGGGGTGGCCCATAGGCTCGCCGCAGGTGATCGCGTAGGTGTCTCCCGGGCGCAGCACGCCGCTGTCCACGAGCAGCCGCTCGGCCTGCGCCAGGGCATCGTCGCGCTCGGACAGTCTGGCCATCAGCATCGGGCGCACATTGCGGTACAGCGCCATCTTGCGCTGGCTCTGCTCGCGCGAGGTCATGCCGTAGATCGGCACCTTGATGGCATGGCGGCTCATCCACAACGCCGTGCTGCCCGATTCGGTCAACGCCACGATGGCCTTGCAGCCCAGGTGGTGGGCGGTGAACAGCGCGCCCATCGCGATGCTCTGGTCGATGCGGCCGAAGCGCTTGTTCGTGAAGTCGGCGTCGAGCTGCACGTCGACCGAGCGCTCGGCCTCGAGCGCGATCTGCGCCATCTGCTCCACGGTCTCGACCGGGTACTTGCCGGCGGCCGTCTCGGCGCTCAGCATCACGGCGTCGGTGCCGTCCAGCACGGCGTTGGCGACATCGCTGACCTCGGCGCGCGTGGGCACCGGCGCCAGGATCATGCTTTCCATCATCTGGGTCGCGGTGATCGCGACCTTGTCCATCTCGCGCGCCATGCGGATCATGCGTTTCTGCAGCGCCGGCACCGCCGCGTTGCCGACCTCGACCGCCAGGTCGCCGCGCGCGACCATGATGCCGTCGCTGGCACGCAGGATGGCCTCGAGCTGCGGGATCGCCTCGCTGCGCTCGATCTTGGCGATCATCGCCGGCTTGTGGCGGGTCGCCTCACCGGCGACGTTGGCGAGCTGGCGCGCCATCTCCATGTCGGTCGCGCTCTTGGGGAAGCTCACCGCCAGGTATTCGCACTGGAAGGCCATCGCGGTCTTGATGTCCTCCATGTCCTTGGCCGTCAGCGCCGGTGCCGTCAGGCCGCCGCCTTGCTTGTTGATGCCCTTGTTGTTGCTCAGCTCGCCGCCCAGCACCACCCGGGTGTGGACCTGCTCGCCGCGCACCGACTCGACGGTCAGCTTGAGCAGGCCGTCGTTGAGCAGCAAGGTGTCGCCCGGGCGCACGTCGCGCGGCAGCTCCTTGTAGTCCAGGCCGACGCCACCCAGGTCGCCCGGCTCGCTGCGCCCGGCATCGAGCACGAAGGCCTCGCCGGCGACCAGCATCACCTTGCCGTCGGTGAACTTGCCGACGCGGATCTTGGGGCCCTGCAGGTCGGCCATCAGCGCCACCGGCTTGCCGACCTTCTCGGCCACGCGGCGCACGAGGTTGGCCCGGTCGATGTGGTCCTGCGCCTTGCCGTGACTGAAGTTCAGCCGCACGACATCGACCCCCGCGCGGATCAGCCGCTCCAGCACCTCCGGGTCGCTGGACGCCGGGCCGAGGGTGGCAACGATCTTGGTGGCACGGGTCATGGACTCTCCGGAACACAGGAACTGGGGGACAGCCCTTGATTATGAGCACCTGATTTGTCCACGACAGATTTCGACAGAGGATGAACAAGCCTTGCAACAGCAGGGGAACTGTCGCGCGGAACCCAGAACAAATCGCGCGTCCGGGCTTAAGTTCGTCCACGACAAACCGAAATCCGACATATCCGCAACCGATCCACCCCGCGAGACCCCCATGTCCATCCTGACCCGCCTGAACATCGGCGCCCGCCTGGCGCTGGCTTTTGCCGCACTCACCGTGCTGGCCCTGGCCCTGGCCTTGTTTTCGATCACCCGCCTGGCCGCGGTGACCGAGGAGGTGACCCTGATCGGCAACGACCGTCTGCCCAAGGTCGAGCGGGTGCTCGTGCTTGAGGATGCCGCCAACCTCTCCGCACGCGAGTTGCGCAATCTGCTGATCAGTGAAAGCCCCGAGGTCGCAAGCCAGGCCCAGGCGGCGATCCAGAAGGCCCGGGCCGACAGCGCCTCGGCGTCGACCTGGTTGAAGGAGCACATCAGCAGTGAAAGCGGCAATGCTTTGCTCACGGCAGCGGCCGAAAAGGGCCAGGCGCTCCGTGTCGCGCAAGACGACCTGCTGGCCAAGATCCAGTCCGGCGAACGCGAGCTCGCCGAGGTGTTGCTGTTCGAGCGCCTGCGGCCGGTGCAACTGGAGTACATGAAGACGCTTGAGAAGCTCCATCAGTACCAGACCGATCTCATCAATGAGGCCGTTGCCGAAGGCCAGACCCGTTACACCAGCGCACGCAACCTGCTGCTCGGCCTGAGCCTGACGCTGGCGGTCCTGGCCGCTGCGGCCGGGGTGGCCATCACGCGGTCGATCACCCGGCCGCTGGACGAGGCCGTGGCGCTGGCCCGTGCGGTGGCCGACGGCGACCTGAGCCGCAGCATCGTGCCCCGCGGGCATGACGAGGTCGCAACGCTGCTGCACGCACTGCAGGCCATGAGCGGCAACCTGAGCCGCATCGTCGGCCAGGTGCGGGCCAGCAGCGAGAGCATCGCCACCGGCAGCGCGCAGATCGCCTCCGGCAACGGCGACCTGTCGGCCCGCACCGAGCAGCAGGCCGCCAACCTGCAGCAGACCGCGGCGACGATGGAGGAGATCAACGCCACCGCGCGCAACAACGCCGCAACCGCCCGCGAGGCGACGGCACTGGCCCGTGGCGCGAGCGAGGTGGCACGCAGCGGCGGCGCGGTGGTCGGCGAGGTCGTCGCCGCGATGGACGAGATCACCACGCGCTCCAGGAAGATCGCCGAGATCATCGGCACCATCGACGGCATCGCCTTCCAGACCAACATCCTCGCGCTGAACGCCGCGGTCGAGGCGGCGCGTGCCGGCGAGCAGGGTCGAGGATTTGCCGTCGTCGCCAGTGAGGTGCGGGCCCTGGCCCAGCGCTCGGCCAGCGCAGCGGCCGAGATCAAGACGCTGATCTCCGACTCGGTCGAACGTGTGGAGGCCGGCAGCAAGCTGGTCGGCCAGGCCGGCAGCACGATGGGGGAGATCGTCGCGCAGGTGAACCGCGTCTCGACCCTGATCGACGAGATCGCGGGTGCCTCGGCCGAGCAGACCAGCGGCTTTGGCCAGGTCAGCCAGGCCGTGACCCAGCTCGACACCGTGACGCAGCAGAACGCCGCGCTGGTCGAAGAGAGCGCGGCCGCCGCTGCCAGCCTGCAGCAGCAGGCCGACCGGCTGGTCGGCGCGGTGGGTGCCTTCCGGCTGGCGGCCGGCTGACCTCAGCCGGCCACGGCGCCGGCTGCCACCGCCACATCGGCCACCGCCAGCGCCGTCATGTTGACGATGCGCCGCACGGTGGCCGACGGCGTGAGCACATGGGCCGGCCGTGCCGCGCCCAGCAGCACGGGGCCGACGGTGACACCGCTGCCGCCGGTCATCTTGAGCACATTGAACAGGATGTTCGCGGCGTCCAGGTTGGGCAGCACCAGCAGGTTGGCGCTGCCCGACAGGGTCGACGTCGCCAGATAGCCACCGCGCACCTCGGCCGACAGCGCCGCGTCGCCTTGCAGCTCGCCGTCGCATTCGATGTGCGGGGCACGGGCGACGAACAGGTCGCGCGCCGCGCGCATGCGCCGGGCCGAGGCCCGCGGCGAGCTGCCGTAGATCGAGTGCGACAGGAACGCCACCTTGGGCGGCAGGCCGAAGCGCTGCATCTCGGCCGCCGCCATCAGCGCGATGTCGGCCAGGTCCTCGGCGGTCGGCTCTTCGTTGACGAAGGTGTCGGTGATGAACAGCGTCTGCTGCGCCAGCATCAGCGCGTTCATGGTCGCGAAGGTCCGCACGCCAGGCTTCAGGCCGATCACGTCGCGCACATGCTCGAGGTGCCCGTCGAAGCGGCCGACCATGCCGCACAGCAGCGCATCGGCGTCGCCCAGGCGCATCAGCAGGCTGCCGATCAGGGTGTTGGACCGCCGCACCGCGGCCTTGGCCGCCTCGGGGGTGACGCCGTCGCGGCCACGCAGCGCGGCGTAGGCCTCCCAGCAGCTGCGGAAGCGGGCGTCGCTCTCCGGATCCACCAGCTCGAAGTCCCGCCCGGGCACCAGTCGCAAGGCCGCGCGCTGGATGCGCATCTTCACGACCTCGGGGCGACCGATCAGGATCGGCCGCGCCAGCCCTTCGTCCAGCACCACCTGCACGGCGCGCAGCACGCGCTCGTCCTCGCCCTCGGCGTAGACCACACGCGCCGGCCGCGCCGACTGCTGCTGGCGCTTGGCCGCGGCGAACACCGGCCGCATGAACATGCCGGTCTGGTAGACGAAGCGCGACAACGACTCGCGATAGGCCGCCAGGTCGGTGATCGGCCGCGTGGCCACGCCATCGGCCGCCGCGGCTTCGGCCACCGCCGGCGCGATGCGCAGGATCAGCCGGCTGTCGAAGGGCTTGGGGATGATGTAGTCCGGGCCGAAGCGAAGCTCCTGTCCGGCGTAGGCGCCCGCGACCTCGTCGCTGACCTCGGCCTTGGCGAGCGCGGCGATCTCGCGCACGCAGGCCAGCTTCATGCCCTCGGTGATGCGGCTGGCGCCGCAGTCCAGCGCACCGCGGAAGATGTACGGGAAGCACAGGACGTTGTTGACCTGGTTCGGATAGTCGCTGCGGCCGGTGGCGATCAGGCAATCCGGCCTTTCAGCCAGGGCCAGCTCGGGCCGGATCTCCGGCTCCGGATTGGCCAGCGCCAGGATGATCGGCCGCGCCGCCATCGTGCCGACCATCGACGCGCTCAGCACACCGGCCGCCGAACAGCCCAGGAACACGTCGGCGTCGCGCACCACGTCGGCCAGCGTCCGTGCGCCGGTCTTCTGGCAGTACCGCAGCTTGCTCTCATCGAGCCGGGCGAAGTCGTCGCGGCCCTCGCGCACCACGCCCTTGCTGTCGCAGACGAAGATGTGCTCGCGGCGGACGCCCAGGCCGACCATCACGTCCAGGCAGGCGATGGCCGCTGCACCGGCACCGCTGACGGCGACCTTGACCGCCTCGATGCGCTTGCCGACGAGTTCGAGCCCGTTGAGCAGCGCGGCGGCGCTGATGATCGCGGTGCCGTGCTGGTCGTCGTGGAAGACCGGGATGTTCAGCCGCTCGCGCAGCTTCTTCTCGACGTAGAAGCACTCCGGCGCCTTGATGTCCTCAAGGTTGATGCCGCCCAGCGTGGGCTCCAGCGCAGCAATGATCTCGACCAGCTTGTCCGGGTCCTTCTCGGCCAGCTCGATGTCGAACACGTCGATGCCCGCGAACTTCTTGAACAGGCAGCCCTTGCCTTCCATCACCGGCTTGCCGGCCAGCGGACCGATGTCTCCAAGGCCCAGCACCGCGGTGCCGTTGGTGACGACACCGACCAGGTTGCCGCGGCTGGTGTATTCGGCCGCGAGCGACGGGTCCTGCTCGATCGCCAGGCAGGCATAGGCCACGCCGGGCGAATACGCGAGCGACAGGTCGCGCTGGTTGGACAGCGGCTTGGTCGCGTTGACCGAGATCTTGCCGCGGGTCGGCGTGCGGTGGTACTCGAGCGCGGCGTCGCGCAGTGCGGCTTCAGCCGTCGAGAGTGTCTTCTTGGCCGTGGGCTCCATGGCGGTCTCCTGGGTCGGTCGTGTCGTTCATGTCGTTCGAATGCGACCCCGAAGATTACGCCCGTGGCCGGGGCTCAGCCGGCGGCGCGGCGCTGCAGGATCTCGAACGCCGGCAGCGTCTTGCCTTCGAGCACCTCAAGGAAGGCGCCGCCGCCGGTGCTGATGTAGCCGATCTGCGGCTCGATGCCGTACTTGGCGATCGCCGCCAGCGTGTCGCCGCCACCGGCGATGCTGAAGGCGTCGGAAGCGGCAATCGCACGCGCCACGGTCTCGGTGCCGTGGGCGAAGGCGTCGAACTCAAACACGCCGACCGGACCGTTCCAGACGATGGTGCCGGCCGCCTTGAGCTGTGCGGCCAGCACGGCGGCGGTGGCCGGTCCGATGTCGAGGATCAGGTCGTCGGCGGCCACGTCGGCCACCGCCTTGACGGTGGCCGGCGCGTCGGCAGCGAAGCGCGTGGCCACGACCACATCGGTGGGGATCGGCACCGCGGCGCCGCGGGCCTGCATCGCGTCGATCACGGCGCGTGCCTCGGCCACCAGGTCGGGCTCGGCCAGGCTCTTGCCGATCGGCAGCCCCATCGCGAGCAGGAAGGTGTTGGCGATGCCGCCACCGACGATCAACCCGTCGACCTTGGCGGCCAGGCTTTGCAGGATCGTCAGCTTGGTGCTGACCTTGCTGCCGGCGACGATGGCCAGCAACGGCCGCTTCGGGTTGGCCAGGGCCTTGCCGATGGCGTCGATCTCGGCGGCGAGCAGCGGCCCGGCGCAGGCCACCGGCGCAAACTGCGCGATGCCGTAGGTGCTGGCCTCGGCCCGGTGCGCGGTGCCGAAGGCGTCGTGCACGAAGACGTCGCACAGCGCGGCCATCTTGCGCGCCAGGTCCTCGTTGTTCTTCTTCTCGCCCTTGTTCAGCCGGCAGTTCTCCAGCAGCACCACCTGCCCCGGGGCCACCTCGACGCCGTCGACCCAGTTCGCGAGCAGCGGGACCTCGCGGCCCAGCAACTCGCCCAGCCGCTTGGCCACCGGCGCCAGCGAGTCCTCGGGCTTGAACTCGCCCTCGGTCGGGCGACCCAGGTGGCTGGTGACCATCACCGCCGCGCCGGCGTCCAGGGCCATGCGGATCGCCGGCACGCTGGCGCGGATGCGGGTGTCCTCGGTGACGTTGCCGGCGTCGTCCTGCGGCACGTTGAGGTCGGCACGGATGAAGACCCGGCGGCCGGCGATGCGGCCTTGGGCGACGAGATCGGAGAGGCGCAGGATGTTCATGGAGCGTGATTGTCACCACGCCGGACGCCGCCGACGCGCGCCCCCGTCACCAGCCCAGGCCGAGCTTGAGGGGCAGCAGCACCGCCATGCCCACGACGATGGTGCCCAGGATGCCGCGCCGCCACCAGAAGTACAGCCCGGCCGCCACCACGGCAAACAGGCGCGCGTCCTGCCAGGTCGAGATCAAGGTCCCGGCGGGGGTCAGCACCACCTGCGGCACGACCACCGCCGCCAGGGCCGCCAACGGCGCGTAGCGCAAGCCCTGCTGCAGCCACGTCGGCAGTGGAATCTCGCGCTCGCTCAGGAAGAAGAAGCAGCGTGTCAGCAGGGTGATGGCCGCCAGCCCCAGGATGCCGAGCGCTGCCCCGCCGTTTTCGGCCAGCCAGGTCATGTCTTGTCGTCCACCGCCACCGCCGGCCGCGGCGCGGTGTGGTCGAGCAGCAAGCCGACGGCCACGGCCGCAGCGATCGCGACCACGATGTTCAGCTTGAACGGCATGGCATACGCCGCCACCGCGGCACAACCCGCCACCACCGCCGCCACCGAGGTCGCGCGGCCGTTGACCAGCGACGCCGCCACCCCCAGCAGCGCCAGCGTGCCGGCGAATCCCAGGCCCCAGTGCAGCGGCACGGAGCCGGCCAGCGCGATCCCGAGCAGCGACGGAATCTGCCAGGCGACCCAATTGGTGACCGCGCCGCCCCAGAAGTACGGCAGCTGCGCGTCGGGATCGGTCTCCGGGCCCGGGAAGCGGCGCATGAACATGACGTAGTTCAGGTCCGCAGTCAGATAGCCCAGCGTGAGACGCTGGCCGCGTGGGTAGCGCAGGAAGTAGCGCCGCCAGCCGGCACTGAAGATCACGAAGCGCAGGTTCACGCAGGTGGCCGTGGCCCACACCACCCACAGTGGCGCGCCGGAGGCGAGCAGAGGCAGCGTCGCCAGTTGCGCACTGCCGGCGAAGACCACCAGCGACATCAGCACCGCCAGCTCGATCGGCAGGGCCTGGGCCATCGCGACGCCCGTGATCAGCCCCCAGGCTGCGATGCCCGGCGAGGTCGCCGACATCTCGTGCGCGCCGAGCCGGAATTCGGGGTCGCGCCACATCCGGGCGCAGGTCTTTGCAAACGACACCGGCCGGATTCTCGCCGGCCGGATGCGGTCTTCAGCGCTTTCTGATGCTGCCGCTGCCGGCGACCGAGCTCTTGACCGTGGCCTCGCCGCTGTAGAGCACGTCGCCGCTGCCGGCGATGCTGACGTCCAGCGTCCTGGCCGCCTGAACCTCGGCATCGCCACTGCCGGCGATCCTGACCTTCACGTCGTCGGCCCGCAGGTCGGCGAGCTTCACATCGCCGCTGCCGGCGATGCTGATGCCGAGTTTGCCGGTCTTGCCGCTGCCGTCGATGTCGCCGCTGCCCGAGATGGCCGCCGTCAGCTCATCGCTCGTCACCTTGTCCATCACGATGCCGCCCGACCCGGACACCGCCAGCCGCAGCGGGCCGGTCGTGAACGATTCGATTCGCGCGTCGCCCGAACCGGAGATCGCGACCACGCTGAGCTTGGGGATGGTGACCGTGACCAGGATCTTGCTGCGGCTGCTGTAGCTGGTGCCGCGCTTGGTGCGCACCTCCAGCACGGGGCCGTCACGGCCGTTTTCGACCACGGTCTCGATGATCGCCAGCAGGTTGTCGTCGGCCTCGACCTTCACGGGCGCCTGCGGACCTTGGCGCACCACCACGTCCATCGAGCCCAACACCGACACGCCCTGGAAGTCGCCGACGTTGCGCGTTTCGCTGGCGGCCTTGCCCGAGCCGACCACGCTGTTCTTGCCCCAGGCCAGCGCCGGGGCCGGCGGTGCGAACAGCGCGGTGGCCAGCAAGGCCGGGGTCACGAGCGCGGCAAGGCGCTGGAACAAGGTGTTGGACATGGTGGCGGCGCTCCTGGCGGTGGCATCGGTGAATCGATGACCGCGACTGTGCCGCGACCGGTCGCGCCGGTCCTGCACCGCGCGACGAAGTGTCAGCCCACGCGACGAGACGCCGTCAGGAGTCCTTCTTCCTGCCCTTGGCCGGCGCAGGCTCGCCGTCCGGGGCCGCTTCCTTGGCGGCATCGGCCACGGCCGGCGGCTCCGCCGCGGGCGGGATCGGCTGGATGTTGTTCTCGCGCATGTAGTCGTTCATCTCGCGCCAGCCGGTGAACACCGCGGCCCGGTCGGCACGCTTGTTCTGCTCGAAGCACTGCTCGATGCTTCGCGCGGCATGGCGGCAGGCACCGCCGATGGCCTTGCCGTCGGCATCGCGCTTGGCGGCCTGCTGCGACGCCGTCTCGATGCCGAGCAGGTCGCAGCCGGACAGGGCGGCGACGAGCGGCAGCATGGCCAGGCAAAGGCGGATCGGGCGCGTCATGCCCTCCATATCGGCCACGCCGAAGGCGGCTTGAGCCGAAAACACGGCTCAGCTCAGATGCGACGGGACGCCCAGGCCTGGACGGGCGGCGAGGAACTCGGCCGCGTCGACCCTACGGCCGCCCGGCCACTGAAGGCGGGTCAGCGCCAGCGCCTGCTCGCCGCAGGCCACCACGAGTGGGCCGTCACCGGCAGCCAACACCTCACCGGGCACGCCGTTCATGGGGACGACCTGCGCACGCCAGAGCTTGGCCAGTTCGTCCTGGAACGCGAAGCTGCACCCCGGGAAGGGGTCAAACGCGCGCAGCCGGCGCTCGATCTCCGCCGCCGGCCGCGTCCAGTCGATCCGCGCCTCGGACTTCTCGATCTTGGCGGCATAGGTCACGCCTTCACCGGGCTGAGGTATCGCCTTCAGCGTGCCAGCCGCCAGAGCATCCAGCCCCTGGAGCATCAGCTTCGCGGCGAGGGGCGCCAGCCGGTCGTGCAGGCTGGCGCTGGTGTCGTCGGGCAGGACCGGCTCGGTGGCGGTGAGCAGCATGGCGCCGGTGTCCAGGCCGGTGTCCATCTGCATCAGCACGATGCCGGTCTGACGGTCGCCGGCCTCGATGGCGCGCTGGATGGGGGCAGCGCCGCGCCAGCGCGGCAGCAACGAACCATGCAGGTTCAGGCAGCCGTGGCGGGGCAGCGACAACACCCAGGCCGGCAGGATCAACCCGTAGGCGGCGACGACCATGGCCTCCGGCGCGGCGGCCTCCAGCGTCGCACGCGCCGAAGCCGCGTCGTCGCTCCAACGGCCGTCGAGCCTGAGCCCGCGCGGCTGCGCCACCGCAAGCCCATGCTCAAGCGCGAACTGCTTCACCGGCGAGGCCTGGAGCTTGAGCCCGCGACCGGCCGGACGGTCGGGCTGGGTCAGGACCAGGGGAACGTCGTGCCCGGCGCCGTGCAGCGCCTCCAGTGCGACACGGGCAAACTCGGGCGTCCCCGCGAAGGCGATGCGCATGCCGGGCCTTTTCAGGCCCGGCGCGGCGCCTGCTCCTCGCGGGTCTTCTTCAGCATCTTGGTCTTGATGCGGTCGCGCTTGAAGGCGCTCAGGTACTCGACGAATACCTTGCCTCGGAGGTGATCCATCTCGTGCTGAACGCAGACCGCGGTCAGGCCTTCGCATTCGAGCTCGAAGGTCTCGCCGTTGCGGGCCTGGGCACGCACCGTGACGCGGGCATGACGCTGCACGGATTCGTAGATCTGGGGCACCGAAAGACAACCCTCTTCAGCCGTCGCCATCTCGTCGCTGGTGGCCACGAGTTCGGGGTTGATCAGCACCACCGGCTGCTTGCGACCCTCGCTGGTGTCCATCACGATGACGCGCTCGTGCACGTCGACCTGGGTTGCCGCCAGGCCGACGCCGTCGTTGGCATACATCGTTTCGAGCATGTCGTCGCAGAGCTGGCGGATGCGGGCGTCGACCCCTTGCACCGGCTTGGCCACGGTATGAAGGCGGGGGTCCGGATAACGCAGGATGGTCAGGCAGGGCATGATCGGAACGTGCGCCGTAACGGCAAGTTTCGTTGCGGCATCAAGGGTTTAGGGGCAGAATCTGCGAAATCAATTGAACATTGATGCAGAGCTCCGCGGCCGAAGCCCCGGATTTTGCACCGCACCCGAGCTGGGTGGGTGGACTGCACCTGGAGATCCCCCTCGATGAGCCTGCGCCCTGTCGCCCCGATCCGCGCCGTCGCCGGTACTGTTGCTGCGGCCCTGCTCGGGGTGAGCCTGGCCTCGCTGAGCTGGGCCCAGTCGGCGGCCAACCTGCCGATCACGGCCGGCCAGCGGGACACCGCACAGCGGGTCGCCCAGACCGGCGTGCCGCTCGAAGATCTGGCCCCCAACGCACCGGCCTCGCACACCGTGCAGCCCGGCGACACGCTGTGGGACATCTCGACGCTGTTCCTGAAGACCCCCTGGCGCTGGCCCGAGCTCTGGGGCATGAACCTCGAACAGATTCGAAACCCGCACCTGATCTATCCGGGCCAGGTTCTGGTGCTTGAAAAACGCGATGGCCGCGCCACGCTGCGTCTGGCCGGTCAAGACGCTACCGGCGAGCCACCCAGCAACACGGTGAGGCTGTCGCCCCGGGTGCGTTCGTCGCTGCTGGACAACGGCGCGATCGCGGCGATCCCGACCAACCTGCTGGGCCCGTTCCTGAACGAGGCCGTGATCTTCGACGCCAACGAACTGGCCAACGCACCGCGGATCGTCGCGACCCAGGAGGGCCGGGTCATGGTGTCGCGTGGCGAGATCGCCTATGTGCGCGGCGAACTCGGCGGGGCCAAGGACTTCCGGGTCTTCCGCGAGCCGACCCCGCTGCGCGACCCGGTCACGCGCGAGGTGCTGGGCTACGAGGGCCGCTACGTCGGCACGACCGAACTCGTACGTCCCGAACAGGGCACGGTCAACGACGGCGGTGTCGCGCGCGTCGTGCCGGCGACCTTCCGCATCTCCAGCACCCGCCTGGAAGCCAACATCGGCGACCGCCTGTCGCCGGTGCCGCAGCAGGAACTCGTGGCCTACGTGCCGCGGGCCCCGTCCGGTGCTGTCGATGGCCGGATCGTGTCGGTCTACGGCGATGGCATCAAGGCTGGCCAGAACCAGATCGTGGCCCTGAACAAGGGCCGGCGGGACGGCCTGGAGCGCGGCCATGTGCTCGCGCTGTGGCGCGCCGGCGAGCGCGCGGTCGACGCCACCGTGGCCAAGCGCGTGGCCCTGAAGCTGCCCGATGAACGCCATGGGCTGCTCTTCGTGTTCCGCACCTTCGACCGCGTGAGCTACGCGCTGATCCTGAACGTCCAGGAACCGGTGCGCGCGGGCGACCGCTTCACTCAACCCTGAAGCTGACGCACCACGGCGCCCAGGAGCCGCCGTTGAGCGACGACGAGTTCGCCGACTGGTATCGGCTGCTCGCCACCCCGGGGCTGGGTCGGGCAGGCGCGCGTCGTCTCCTTGCGGCCTGCGGCTCGCCCGAACGGGCTCTGGCGGCGCCGCATTCGCTGTGGCGCGACGTTGCCGGCAACGCAGCCTTGAAGGGTCACCTTCAACCCGATCCTGACTTCGCCGAGCGCTGGCAGGCCGCACAGGCCTGGCGCCGCGACGGCGAGGACCGCCACGTGCTGGTGCTCGGCGACCCGCGCTTCCCGCCGGCCCTGCTGGAAACCGCGGATCCGCCGCTGCTGCTGTACATCCAGGGCGACCCGGCCTGGTTGAGCCGGCGCTCGCTGGCCATCGTCGGCAGCCGCTCGCCGACGCAGCAAGGCGTTGCCCACGCCGAGGAGTTTGCCCACACCTTGGCCGACGCCGGCTGGACCGTCGTCTCGGGCCTGGCCCTGGGCATCGACGCCGCGGCGCACGCGGGTGCCCTCGCCAGCATCGAGGCCCGAGCACCGTCCGGCGGCAGCACGGTGGCGGTGGTGGCCACCGGCCTGGACCGGGTCTACCCGAAGCGCCACCTGGCCTTGGCGCACCGCATTGCCGCCGCGGGTGCGCTGGTCAGCGAATTCGCGCCGGGGTCGCCGCCGCTGGAGCGCCACTTCCCGCAACGCAACCGAATCATCGCGGGCCTGGCCCAGGGCACCCTGGTCGTCGAGGCGGCCCTGCAATCGGGATCGCTGATCACCGCGCGATTGGCCAGCGAGGCCGGGCGCGAGGTGTTTGCCTTGCCAGGCTCGATCCATTCGCCGCTCGCGCGCGGCTGCCATGCCTTGATCAAACAAGGGGCCAAGCTTGTCGAGTCTGCGTCTGATGTCCTGGAAGAGTTGACCCCGGCACTTCGGTCGCTTCGACCCGCTTCTGATTCCACAAAGGTTCCAGAGCCATCGGTCACGGACCTGGAACTGGCGGACGACCCGGTTCAAGTGGCCCTGGGCCACGACGCGACCACGCTCGACGGCCTGATCGACCGCACCGGCTACAGCGCAGCCGAACTGTCGGCGCGGCTGTTGGAGCTTGAACTCGCCGGCAGGGTCGAGCGCCGTCCGGGCGGGCTGTACCAGGCCATCCGTCGGGGCTGATCCCCGCTCCGAGGGGCATCCCGATCGGCGCAGGCCCTCGGGTATAGTGGGTCGATGTTCGAAGTCCTCGTCTACCTCTACGAGAACTACTGGCGGCCCGATGCCTGCCCTGAAGCGCCGCAACTGCAGCGCAAGCTCAGTGCCGTCGGTTTCGAAAAGGACGAGATCCGGGAGGCCCTGCAGTGGCTCGACGGGCTTGCCCATACGGCCCAGGCCGGTGCCGTCGGCACCCCCGGCGAGCCAACCCCTGCGGCCAGTGACAGCCTTCGGGTCTACACCACCGCCGAGCATGAGCTGCTCGGCGAGGCCTCGATCGGCTTCATCAGCTTCCTGGAGTCGGCAGGCGTGCTGCCCCCTGCGATGCGCGAGATGGTCGTGGACCGGGCGATGGCCGTCGGCGAGCGGCCGATCGAACTCGAGGACCTGAAGATCATCGTGCTGATGGTGTTCTGGAGCCTGGGCGAAGAGCCCGATGCGCTGATCCTCGACGAGCTCTTCGTCGATGCCGAGGACCGAGTCATCCACTGAACCCTGACCGCCCCCCTGGGCAGGCCTCGGTTCAGCTCAACAGCTGCGTCGCATTGACGTCGAGCTTGGCCAGCGCCGTCCGTGTCGCGCGTACCGTCAGCGCCTCGTCCTGGGCCGGCAGCAGCAGGCCGGCTTGCAGATAGCTCGCCAGGCGGTGCTGCTGGAACAGCACGCAGCGGCCCTGCGGCGTCACGAACAAGGACAGCTGCTTGCGCAACCCGTGCCATGACAGCTGAACCGGCTCGCTGCGGCCGTTGCGTTCAAGCATGTACCAGCTGCCGACCTGCAGTTCGCGCGCCCAGGACACCATGGCCGGCGTCGGGGTCGAGCCCCCTTCGAGCACGACCTCAAGCTCACTGTTCTGGTAGCCCGAAAGGTCGAGCACCATCGACTCGTCGATGTCGATGTGCTCCGCCTCCTCGGGCAGCAGTTCTTCGAGAGATTCCAGCCGCTCCATCAGCTCGCGCAGTCGGTCGTCGGGGATCACGGCGGCCTTGGCGGTGAAGGCAGCGGCCAGCGAGTTGTTGACCTGCTGGATGTGCTCGTCCTGCTTGGCGGCATCCATGCCGGCGGAAGCCATGCCTTCACGCAGCCCCTTCAGCAACTGAGGCAACCGCCGAAGGACCTCGGCGCGCTCCTCCCGCGTGACCTTGGCGCTCGCGCTCCAGATCAGGTCGGCAGCGGCCTTCTTCATTGCCCGGGTCGGATCGCTGTTGGTGCCGTAGCGCACGGCCGTCGTCGCCAGCACGTCGGCCCAGACGTGGAACAGGAACTGGCGCACGCCTTCCTGCACCGGCACTTCGTTGAGCATCCGGCGCAGCTCGATGGTGTACTGGATGGCCATCGTCTCGCGCTGCTCGACCTGCTGGGCCAGCGAGACCCCACGCTTGGTCACTTCGTTCTCGGTGCGGAAGTAGTGCTCGAGGAACTTCTCGAACTCCACCAGAACGGTCGAAAACACGCGTCGCCCGGTGTCGGGGTAGGCCTCGACCACCTGCACGATGCGCTTGATCTCGCGTTCGAGCGCGTCACCCACAGTGCCGCCGACCTCGAAGCCCATCACGCACGAGCCCATGCGGTCGATCAGCCTTCGTGCCGGGTGGTCGATGGTGGCGAAGAAATCGGGTTCGGAGACCGCCACACGCAGCACCGGCATCTGCAGTCGGGCAAACCACACCCGCACGGCCGCCGGAATCCGCTCTTCGGTCAGGATGCTCTGGAACAGAAGCGCGACGATCTCGATGGTCGCGCGCTCTTCGGGCGAGGCAGCGGCCTTCTTGAGCGCCTGCTTGCGCTGTTGCAGGTCCTCGAGCAGCGCAGGCGCCGTGACGACCGCCTCGCCACCGCCGCCGCCCGGGGCGTCGTGGAAGTGCTGGCGCACGCCTTGTTCGGCGCTTGCGATGGCCCGGGCCAGACCAGGCGAGACCGGAACCGGCGGCCCGGGCGGCAGGTTCTGTGCCCGCGTCGACGCGCCGAAGCCGGGCACGTGGCGGCCGATCAGCTTGTTCAGCCGCCCGAGTACCGCCTCCGCCGTCTCGCGGCTGCGGGCCAATGGCGAGGCTCGCGTCATCAGCCGGGTCTCTTCTCCCACCGTACCGGGCTTCGGCGCCGGTCGGACCCCGCCTGCCGATCCGCCGGGACGCGGCTCCAGGCTCAAGGTCGTCGGCGAGCGGGCGAACGTCGGGGGCGAATGCGCGGCGTTGGGCCCGTAGCTGCTGTCGTACCCCGAGTCTCCGGGGTGGCTGATCGGCCCGCCAGATCCGCCGGAGTGGCTCCCGTAGCCACTGCTGCCGCCCACCACCGAGGCACCTCCGCCACCGCCCGAGCCCATGCCGGACTGCCAGCCCAGCGGCGCGTTCGGATGGGTGCGCGACCTGCGGATGAAGGGCCGCAGGTCGACCTCGGGCAGCACGCCCCGGGAGACGAGCCAGTCGTTGGTGTCGTGGTAGGCCTCTTCGACCAGGTGCGCAAACTCGTCGTGCAGCAGGGTCTGCACTTCGCGCCAGCCGTCCAGCGTCAGGCCGATCCCGCGCCAGGCGTCGAAAACGATGCGCGCCATGACATGCGCTCGCAGCAGGTCGTGCGCCTCAAGCTCGCCTCGGCCCTCGAGGTGGGCCACGCGCGAGCGCAGGTCTGAAAACTCCCAGGACGCCCGGTCCGTGATCGCCAGCGCCAGGCGCGAGGTCACGATCTCCAACTCGATCGTGTCGTCGCTGACCAGGCTGAACTGCTCGCGGCCGCTGCCGGCGCCCGGCAGGTCGCCGATCCGCGAGGCACTCACGCCATGCAGCAGTGCCTGGCGCAGGCCCGTCACCATGCCCCGGTGCCAGCCCTGTGCGCCGCTGTTCAGCCCCTGGAACAACTCGCGACGCCGGACCCAGGACGCATGTTCGCTGGGCTTGTCGTAGAGGTTGCGGACCCCATCGAGCAGCACCTGGACGACCGGCGTCAGGCCCTTGACCAGCTGTTCGGTGTAGTGGCGCCGAGCCTCCTTGGCCAGTTGTTCCTGCTCGGGGCGGGTGGCCATGTCAGCCGGTGCCTTCGTGGTGGGGTGCTGGGACGGATCGTCGATTCACTCTACACCACGGCCCCGGCGTTGGGGTCGTTCGGGTCGGTCTCCTTGCTGCTGGCCTTGACCAGGTCCTCGCGCTTGACACCCAGCCACATCGCGATGCCGGCGGCGACGAAGATCGACGAGTAGATGCCGAAACAGATGCCGATGGTCAGGGCCACCGAGAAATGGTGCAGCGTCGGCCCGCCGAACAGCAGCATCGACAGCACCATCAGCTGGGTACTGCCGTGGGTGATGATCGTGCGGCTCCAGGTGCTGGTGATCGCGTGGTCGATGACCTGTTCGGTGTTGAGCTTGCGGAACTTGCGGAAGGCCTCGCGCACACGGTCGAAGATGACCACCGACTCGTTGACCGAGTAGCCCAGCACGGCCAGGATCGCGGCCAGCACGGCGAGCGAGAACTCCCACTGGAAGAACGCAAAGAAGCCCAGGATGATGATCACGTCGTGCAGGTTCGCGATGATGCCGGCGACCGCGAACTTCCACTCGAAGCGCAGCGCGAGGTAAGCCATGATGCCGATCACCGTCACCAGCAGCGCCAAGGCCCCGTTGGAGTAGAGCTCGGCGCCGACCGAGGGGCCGACGAACTCGGTTCGCGTCAGGGTCAGCGGCTCGTTGCTGACGCCGTCGGCTCCGGGTTGGCCGATGACGCAGGCCTGGCGGCTGACCTGCTCGCCCTGCGGCGTCGTGTAGGCCTTGGCGAGCACGGCGCCGCCTTCGACCTTGCACAGCTCGGCAAACACGTTGCCGGCGACCTCGGTCTGCTTGACGTCCGCGCGGATCGGCAGCCGGATCAGCACGTCGCGCGAGGTGCCGAACTTTTGCACCTGGACCTCGCCGAAGCCCATCTTCTCGACCGTCTGGCGGGTCCGCTCGATGTCGGCGACCTGGGTGTACTGCACCTCGACCAGCGTGCCGCCCTTGAACTCGATCGACAGGTACAGGCCCTTGGTCGCGAGAAAGTAGACCGCCGCGAGGAAGGTGAGGAACGACACCGCGTTGAACCACAGCACGTGGCGCATGAACGGGATGTCGCGCTTGAAGCGGAAGAATTCCATGGCTTGTGACTCCTGCCGCTTCAGACCTGATCGGGCTTGGGTTCGGGACGCGCCTCTTCGGGGCGCCAGATCTGTCCGATCGACACCGACTTCAGCCGCTTCTGGCGGCCGTACCAGAGGTTGACCAGCCCACGCGAGAACATCACGGCCGAGAACATGCTGGTCAGGATGCCCAGGCAGTGCACGACGGCAAATCCGCGCACCGGGCCGGAGCCGAAGGCGAGCAGGGCGACACCGGCAATCAGCGTCGTGATGTTGCTGTCCAGGATCGTGCCCCAGGCCCGCTCGTAGCCGGCCTGGATCGCCATCTGCGGGCTCGCGCCGCCGCGCAGCTCTTCGCGCACGCGTTCGTTGATCAGCACGTTGGCGTCGATCGCCATGCCCAGCGTCAACGCGATCGCGGCCATGCCCGGCAGCGTCAAGGTGGCTTGAAGCATCGACAACACCGCCACCAGCAGCAGCACGTTGAAGCCCAGCGCCAACGTGCTGAAGACGCCGAACAGCAGGTAGTAGGCGCACATGAAGACGGCGATCGCGGCAAAGCCGTAGAGCACGCTGTCGAAGCCCATCTGGATGTTCTCGGCCCCCAGGCTCGGGCCGATCGTGCGCTCCTCGACGATCTCCATCGGTGCGGCCAGCGAGCCGGCGCGCAGCAGCAGCGCCTGGTCGCTGGCTTCCTGCGCCGTCATGCGGCCCGAGATCTGGACCCGGCCGCCGCCGATCTCGGTGCGGATCACCGGCGCGGTGACGACCTCGCCGCGGCCCTTCTCGAACAGGATGATCGCCATGCGCTTGCCGACGTTCTCTCGCGTGACGTCGCGGAAGATCCGTGCGCCCTTGGCGTCGAGTGCGAGGTTGACCACCGGCTCCTGGGTCTGCTGCTCGAAGCCGGGCTGGGCGTCGGTGAGGTTGTCGCCGGTCAGCGTGACCTGGCGGAACACGATCAGCGGCTGGCCGTTGCGCTCGAGGAAACGCTCGCTGCCGAACGGCACCGGACCCTCGCCGCGTTCGGCGGCGCGGGCCTCGGCGCTTTCGTTGACCATCCGGATCTCGAGCGTCGCGGTGCGGCCGATGATGTCCTTGGCCTTGGCCGTGTCCTGCACGCCGGGCAGTTGCACGACGACGCGGTCCAGGCCTTGCTGCTGGATCACCGGCTCGGCAACGCCGAGTTCGTTGACCCGGTTGTGCAGCGTCGTGATGTTCTGCCTGACCGCCTGCTCCTGAACCGCGCGCGCGGCTTCGGGCTTGAGGTTGCCGACCAGGCGCAAGGCACCGGCCTCGCCGCTGGTGTCGGTGCGCTCCTCCCAGGCCAGGTCGGGGAAGCTGTCGGTGAGCAGATTGCGTGCGGTCTGCGCTGCCGCAGCATCGCGGAAACGGACCTCGACGCTGTTGCCGTCGCGCACGATGCCACCATGGCGGATGTTCTTCTCGCGCAACAGGGTGCGCACGTCGCCGGTCAGCGATTCGGCGCGCTTGGTCAGCGCCGACTTCATGTCGACCTGCATCAGGAAGTGCACGCCGCCGCGCAGATCCAGGCCCAGGAACATCGGCAGCGCGTTGAACTTGCGCATCCACTCGGGTGAGCGCGACACGAGGTTCAGCGCGACGATGTAGCTGGGGTTGGTCGGGTCGGGGTTGATCGCCTTGGAGATCGTGTCCTTGGCCTTGATCTGGGTGTCGGTGTCGGCGAAGCGGGCGCGCACCGAATTGCCCTCGAACTGGACGAAGTCCGCCTTCAGCCCAGCCGCCGCAAGGGCCGACTCGACGCGGCCGCTCATCGCGGCGTCGATCTTCACCGTGGCCTTGCCGCTGGACACCTGGACGGCCGGCGCCTCGCCATAAAAGTTGGGCGCCGTGTACAGCGCCCCGACGATCAGTGTGACCAGCAGGATCGCGTATTTCCACAACGGGTAGCGGTTCATCGGCAGAGGCCTCGGAAGATGGTGCGCAGCGGGCGGATGGCGGCCAGGACAGCCTGGCTTGGCCTTACTTGTAGGTGCCCTTGGGCATCACCTGGACCACCGCCTGGCGCTGCACCTGAAGTTCGACGCCATTGGAGACCTCGATGCCCAGGTAGCTGTCGCCGACCTTGGCGATCTTGCCGAGCACGCCGCCGGCGATCACGACCTCGTCGCCCTTGGCCAGGGCCTCGACCATGGCCTTGTGCTCCTTCTGCTTCTTCATCTGGGGCCGGATCATGATGAAGTACAGGACCACGAACATCAGCACCAGCGGCAACAGGCTGAGCATCGACGACGAGGTGGACCCTGCGGGGGCGGCGGTCTGGGCGAAGGCTTGGGAAATGAACACGGCGGGGCAGTCCTGCGGTGGGTCGGGGTGGCGCTGGATGGAAACCTGTCGCGGCATCTGCCGCGGCGGACCAGCCGGCAAGGGGTGGGCCTGGAACGTGCAGCCGAGCGCAGGCCGTCAACATCAGGGAAACCGCGCATTTTAGCCGGCGCCCACAATCCGCCTCGCCCATGAATTCCCTTCGTCGAGCCGCACTGGGCGCCGCATTGGCCGGCGTGCTGCCGCCGTGGGCCCAGTCAGCGCCCCTTCCGGTTCCGACTCCGGCCTCGGCTCCGGCTCCGGCTTCGCGGCCTGGCGGCAGGGTCTGGCGGATCGCCGCCTCGAACCATGGACAGGACTTTGCCCGCGCCCTGGCCGAAGCGGGCGACGGCGACACCCTCGAGTTGGGCCCGGGCGTGCACCGCGGCGCGGTCGGCGTGGTGCGCCAGCCACGGCTGACACTGCGCGCCGCCACGGGCGACGACGCCTGCGTTCTCGACGCCGACGGCCGCGACGCCGAAGGCAAGGCCATCCTGGTCGCCAAGGGCCGCGAACTGCACCTCGAGGGCCTGGTGCTGCGCGGCTGCCGCGTGCCCGACGGCAACGGAGCCGGCGTGCGCCACGAGAGCGGCCTGCTGTCGGCGCACGGTTGCCGCTTCGAGGACAACGAAAACGGCATCCTCACCGGCAACGCCCCGGGCCTGGTGCTGCGCCTGGAGGGCTGCCACTTCGGTCGCCCGGCGGCCAGCGCGGCCCGGCTCAAGCACCTGTTGTACGTCGGCCGCATCGACCGCCTGGAGTTGCGCGACTGCAGCTTCGGCCCGGGCGACGGGGGCCACCTGCTGAAGTGCCGGGCCCGCGCCAGCGAGATCGCCGGCTGCGTGCTGGCCGACGTCTGGGCCGGCCAGCCCGCCGGTCGGGCCGCCTACGAGCTCGAGTTCGCCGAAGGCGGCCAGCACCGCGTCGAGGGCAACCTGATCGTGCAGTCGGCCGGCAGCCTGAACCCGACGCTGCTGGCCTTCGGCGCCGAAGCCTGGCGACTGCCTGCCGGCAGTCCGCCGGCACGGCTGGAACTGGTCGACAACACCTTCGTCAACCTGGGCGACGCCGGGGCGGGCTTTGTCCGCGTCTGGGCCTCGCACCTGCCTGCGGGCAGCGGCTGGACGGCAGCCAACAACCGCTTTGCCGGACCCGGCCGGCTGGTACTGCCCAGCGCAACCAATGCAGGAGGCAACCGACGCATCGCCTTGTCGGAGCTGCGTGGCTTCGAGCCGCTGGGCTGGCGGCTGCCCCCCGGAGTGCGGGCTCAGTAGCTCACGCGCGCCAGCCAGGTCGCCTTGGACGCCTCCAGCGCCTGGCCGAGCGTGACGATGCCCTGGGCCCGCAGCAGCGGCAGCATCCTGGCAAAGACCTCGGCGGTGACGATGGCGTCACCCAGAGCGGTGTGACGCCCGAGCACGGTCACGCCCAGTCGCTCGGCGATCGCCTCCAGCCGGTGCGAGTCCTGCTGTGGGTGGAGCACGGCCGACAGCAGCAAGGTGTCGAGCACCGGTTGCTCGAACCGCAGTCCGGTGCGCCCCTCCAGCAACTGCAGGAAGCGCATGTCGAACGCGGCGTTGTGGGCCACCAGCACGCTGTCGGCGGCAAACGCATGGAACGCCGGGAGCACGGCGACGATGTCCGGCTGGCCGCGCAGCATCTCCTCGGTGATGCCGTGGATCGCGATGCCGGCTTCGGGCAGCGGGCGCTGCGGGTCCACCAGCTGCTCGAAACACTCGTCGCGGCGAAGTTTGGCAGCGACGATCCGGGTCGCGCCGATCTGGATGATCTCGTCGCCCTCGCTGGGCGAGAGCCCGGTGGTCTCGGTGTCGAAGACGGTGAAGCTCAGCTCGGCCAGCGGTGTGTCGGCCACGGCCGGGAGTCCCCGGGCGGCAAAGAGATCGAAGTCGTAGAACTCCGGTCGGCTGCCCGCCTGCGCGCGCACTTCGGCCTGCAGCGGTGCGTTTGCGGCGGCCAGCGGAAGCAGCAGCCGGAACATCGCCTCGCCACGCGGCCGGTCGCGTTCGAACCAGAGCGTGCCACCGTGGCGGGCGAGCACGTCGCGCACGGTCAACGGGCTGGCTTCAGCGCCAGCCTTCAGTGGCTCGGTCTCCCAGGCCGTGACGAGCTCGGTGCTCAGCGCCTGCACGGCCCAGACCAGATCGAGCCGGGCCCGGGCGGCTCCTGCACCCGGCGCGGGCTCGGCCGCGGCCAGCCGCAATTGCAGCCGGGAGATGCCGTACTCGTCGACCAGGCGGTCCGCCAGATGGGCCAGGGCCTGGATCAGCGAGTAGCTGTCGACGCGCAGCCACAGCCCGCCGTCGGTCTCGTGGGCCAGCACCGTCACGCCGGCACGCAGCGCCTCGATGCGGCGCGCTGCGGCGGCGACAAAGTCGGCACCGAGCATGTCCTCCAGCGGCCAGCGGGTGGCGAGCGCCTTCTGGCCCTGCGTCGCGGCGTCGTTCAGGCGGCGCGACATGCCGGCGATCTCGTCACGCACGACACCGAAGAAGCGGGCCCGGGTGGGCTCGTCCAGGCCCGGATCGTCGAGCAGTTCGACGGCCATCTGCACCGTGCCCAGCGCACCGCGCGAGCCTTCGGTCAGCAGGTGCAGCAGGCGGTCGCGCTCCTGGTCCTCGGCCAGGTCGCGCGTGATGTTCTCCAGCATCAGCACGAAGCCGCTGGTGGCGCCCGCCCGGGCGCCGTCGCCTGTGCCATCGCTTGCACCGTCGCCTGTGCCGTCGCCCGTGCCCTCGGTCGCCCGCACCGGCGTCAACTGGACCCGCAGCAGCTGACCGCCTGGCGTGCCGGTGACGAACTGCGACGACGCATGCGCCACGCCGCGGGCCAGACGCTGCTGCACCGCCTCCAGCGCGTGGGCGACAAGACGGCGGTCGAGCAGGGCGTAGATCGAGCGCCCGAGGCCGATCGCCTCGGCTCCCCCGATCGCAGCGCCGGCAAGCGCCCGGAACTGAAGGCGGGCCCGTGCGTTGAAGAGCAGCACCCGACCCTCGAGGTTGCAGACGACCACGCTTTGGGTCAGCTCGGCCATCAGCGCCGCGAGGCGGTTGCGCTCATCGGCGACCGCGCGGCTGCCTTGCGCGATGCGCTGGTCGATCTCGGCATGCAGTGCCGCGCGGTCGGCCAGCAGGCCGTTGACGGCTCGTGCCAGCGAGAGGCTGCCGGCGCTGGCGGCGTCCTCGGGCAGGCGCAGCCCACCGTCGGCCTGGCCAACCAGGATCCGCACCTGCTCGGCCAGCCGCCCGGGTGCGGCGCCGTGCTGCAGCCAGGCCCGACGCGTCAGCGTGCCCAGCACCGCTGCAGCCACCGCGAGAACCATCACAACCAGCGCCAAGCGCGGCTCGATCAGCGCCCACAGCGTCGCCCGCTCGGCCGCATCCAGCGTGCCGGCCAGCACCGCCGCCAGCAAACCGGCCAGCACGGCGATGGCCAATGCCGGGGCGAGGGCCGCAGCCCATTCGCGCTTGTCGATTCCGGGGCCGGGCATGGCGGGGTCCGCAGGCGTCAGCCGGCCAGCATCCCGCGCACTCGATCGGCGAGCTCGCGGGTCGAGAACGGCTTGGTCAGGTAGCCGTCGGCACCCACGCCCAGGCCCTGCGCGACGTCGGTGTCGCGGCCCTTGGCGGTGAGCATCAGGATCTTCACGCCGGCCAGCGACTCGTCGGCGCGCACCTGCTGGCAGACCTCGAAGCCCGACAGCCCCGGCATCATCACGTCCAGCAGCACCAGATCCGGCCTCTCGCGCCGGATCGTGTCCAGCGCTTCGGTGCCGGTCCTGGCGAGCAGCACGCGGTGGCCCTCGCGCTTCATCAGGTACTCCAGCGAGATCAGGATGTTGGGCTCGTCGTCGGCCACGAGCACGAGCGCGGCGGGCGCCGGTGCAGGGCCTTGCGGCGTGGGTTCGCTCATCGCGGGGTCTCCTCGGCGGCCAGGGGCAGATCGAATCCGAAGCATGCGCCTTGCCCGGGCGCGCTGCGCAACCACAAGCTGCCGCCGAAGTGCTCGACGATGCGGCGGCTGATCGGCAATCCCAGGCCGGTGCCCTGGGGCCGCTGGCGGGCGTCGCCGCCCTGGCGGAACTTCTCGAACACCAGTGCCTGCTGCTCGGGCGCGATGCCGGGGCCGTTGTCCTGCACCTCGACGCGCACGGTGCCCGGGGCCCCGGCCAGGCGCTGCAGACGCAACTCGACACGGCCGCTGCCGGCGGGCACGAACTTGGCCGCGTTGGACAGCAGGTTGATCAGCACCTGCAGCAGGCGGTCCGGGTCGGCCTTCAGCCGTGGCAGCGGTTCGCTGCTGCGCTGCAGGGACACCACCGCACCGCGCTCGCGGAACAGCTCGGCCGTCGTCGCCAGCGCCTGATCGCACAGTGCGCCCAGGTCGACCTCGGCGCTCTGCCAGTCGGCATGACCGGACTCGATCTTGGCCATGTCCAGCACCTGGTTCACGAGCCGCGACAGCCGCTCGCTCTCGGCCACCACGAGCCCCAGGAACTGCTGGCGCTGTGCAGGTGCCATCTCGGGGTCGTCGCGCATCAGCTCGGTCATCGCGCGGATGCCGGTGAGCGGCGTGCGCAGCTCGTGCGTGACGCTGCTCATGAAGTCGTCCTTCAGCCTGTCCAGGCTCTGCAGGCGCTCGTTGAGCTGGCGCAATGCCGACGCCTCCTCGACGACGCGCAGCAGGTCCGCGGTCTCGAGCCGGTCCTCCTGCACCACCGAGGCGACCATCACCCGCGCCGAGGCGCTGCCGATCGCCCCGGCGAGCTGGGTCTCGGCAAACGGCACCAGGCGCGGATCGGCGTCGGCTTCGTCGTCCGGGGGACGCGGCGGCAGTGCCAGTCGGCGCGCTTCGGCCTCGAAGGCGGCAGCGGCGCGCTCGCGGCCCAGAAAGCGGCCGAGCAACTCGACCAGGTCGACCACCCGCGCCCGGCCACGCCACACCGCGCCGGCCTCGCGACCGGCCCCGAAGACGTCGACGAAGCGCATCGCCTGTGCGGCTTCGGCGGCGCTCGGTGGCCGCAGCAGCGAAACCCCGACGTACAGGCCGGTGTTGAGCAGCAGGCTCCAGAACACCGCATGGGCCATCGGGTCCCAGCCGCTCAGCCCGAGCAGCGCCTCGGGCCGGGTCCAGGCCCAGCCGAAGGCGCCGTCGACCAGGAAGCCGGCGTCGATCCAGCCGCTCTTGGCGACGGCCGGCAGCAACAGCGTCCACAGCCACAGCAGGGCCCCGGCCGCCAGGCCGGCCAGTGCACCGGCCTGGGTGCCGCCCTTCCAGTACATGCCGCCAAAAAACGCAGGCGCGAACTGCGCCACCGCGGCAAAGCTGATGAGTCCGATGCTGACCAGCGCGTAGGCCTCGCCCGCAACGCGGTGGTACAGCCAGCCCAGCAGCAACAGCAGCAGGATCACGACCCGCCGGATCACCAACGGCGTGCGGCTGTGGTCCCGCGCGGCCAGGTACCGCGAGCGCAGCAGCAGCGGCAGCACCAGGTCGTTGCAGACCATGGTCGATACCGCCGTGACCTCGACGATGACCATGCCGGTGGCCGCCGACAGGCCCCCGATGCAGGCCAGCAGCGCCAGACCCTCGGCGCCCGCGGCCAGCGGCAGGGTCAGGACGAAGGTCTCGGCCGCCCCGCTGGTCGCCGCACCGGGGCCGAACACCAGCAGCCCGGCCAGCGCGATCGGCAGCACGAAGAGGTTGATCGCCAGCAGGTACACCGGGAACAGCCAGGCGGCGCGCCGGATGTGGGCCTCGGACACGTTCTCGACCACCATGACCTGGAACTGGCGCGGCAGCAGCAGCACCGACAGCCCGGCCAGCAGCACGAGCGCAAACCACTGGGCCGCGTCGAAGGCCGGTCCGCCGGTGGCCGGCGGCGACACCAGGCGCGCGATCTCGGGCACGGCCAGCGCCCGGGCCATCAGGTCGCCGGGGCCGGCAAACATGCCCCAGCACACGAACACGCCGACCGCGACAAAGGCCAGCAGCTTGACCACGGACTCGAACGCGATCGCCGCGACCAGGCCTTCGTGCCGCTCGGTGGTGTCCAGATGGCGCGTGCCGAAGGCCATCGCAAAACCGGCCAGCACGAGCGCAATCAGCAGCGTCGCGTCGACGACACCAGCGCCCACCGCCGCGCTGTGCACAGGGGTGCCGGTCAGCACCGCCAACGCACTGGCCACCGCCTTGAGTTGCAGCGCCAGGTACGGCAGAACGCCGACCAGTGCGAGCAGCGTCACCGCCCCGGCCAGCGTGCGACTGCGGCCGTGGCGGCTGGCGATGAAGTCGGCGATCGACGTGATGCGCAAGGTCCGCGCGATGCGCACCATCTTGCGCAGCACCAGCCAGGCCAGCACCATGGCCAGCGTCGGGCCCAGGTAGATCGGCAGGAAACCCAGACCGCTGGTCGCGGCCCGGCCGACGCTGCCGAAGTAGGTCCAGGCCGTGCAGTAGACGCCCATCGACAACGCATAGACCCAGGCATTGGCAACCACGCTGCGGCCCTGTGCCGCACGGCGGTCGGCCCAGGCCGCAACGGCAAACAGCAGCAGCAGCCAGGCCATCGCGGCGCCCAGCACCAGCGCGGCCGGCAGGCTGGCCAGCGCCGGAGCGGACGCCAGTGCCAACAGGGGAGCCGGGGTCAGGCTCACCCGTCGCCCCGCTCCAGCAGTGCGGCCAGCAGCCCGATCACGCCGGCCCAGACCGCAAACACGCCAAGCGCCGGCCCCCAACCCGGGCCGACCCACCACCACAGACCGACCAGCGGCAGGTTCAGCAGCACCAGCCCGAGCGCAAACAGGGCCAGCAGGCGTGGCCGCAGCATCGGTTCGGACTTGTCCATCGGTGTCTCCTGCTCATCGTTGTTGTCGTTTTTCTTGCGGGCGAGCGTCGCTACAGGCTGTCGAGGCGGAAGCGCTGGCGCAGCAGTGCACGGAAGCGGCGCACGATGCCCAGCGCGTCGTGCAGCGTCTCCCGTTCCAGCGTCGAGAGCGCCGACGGCCGGACCTCGTTGCTGGCGGCCTTGCCGTCGCGGCGCTGCGCCAGCTGGTGCGTCAGGCGCACGCCCATCAGGTGGTGCAAGGCCTGGCCCAGGTCGAGCGCCATCGTCGGGTCGAGCCGGTCGGCACGGGCCAGCGCATCGATGCGCGCCAGCGTGCCCGTGGCGGCCACGCCGTGGGCCAGGGCCAGCGAGCGCACGCCGTGCACGATGGGGAAGGTTCCCAGCTTCTTCAGGTCCAGCGGCTGTTCGTCGCGCGCCATGTGGGTCAGCCGCGTGAACCAGTTGCCGGGCTCCGGGAACTGATCGGCAGCTGCCGCGAACCGCGCCAGGAAGGCGTCGCTGTCGGTCGTCAGCCGCGCCAGGTGGGCGCGCGCCTGCGTCAGCAGCGTGGCGTCGCCCGCCACCACCGCGGCGTCGCAGAAGATCGCCAGCCGCATCGCCCCATCGCCGCCCGCCGCCTGCGCGCCGGTGCCAAAGCTCGCCCAGCCGGAAAGCGTGTCGCAGAAGGCCGCGAGCGGCTGGCGCCAGAGCGGGTTGCGGGCCATGATGTCTCCAGGACACGCGGGCCAGCCCATCATCACCAGTTCGTCGTTGAAGCGCTCGGTCAGTCGGTCCAGTCCTGGCCCTTCGAAGCCGTCGCGGACCAGCAGCGCGTTGTCCTGGTCGGTCTTGATCAACTGCTCGCCGCGACCCTCGCTGCCCATCGCGATCAGGCAGGTGTTGGCCAGCACCTCGGCGGGCACGATCAGCGTCCACAGCCGCCGCATCAGCCGTGTGTTCAGCTCGCTGACGAGCCGGGCGATGCGCTCGATGCGGATGCCGCTGTCGTGCAGCGTCGCCACGGCCTCGTCGACCTGGGTCGACGCCGCCCTCAGGTCGGCCGGTGTCTGCGCCTCGTCGATCTGCAAGGCGACGATGTGCGAATGGCGGGCGACGAAGCTCACCAGGTCCAGCTGCCCGAGCACGCCGAGCACCGGAGCGTCGGCGGCGTCGCTGGCACGTACGACAAGGCGGTGGACCCGGTGCCTCGTCATCAACCACAGTGCCTCGAAGACGTCGGATTCAGGCGTCACGCACACCAGGTCGAAGCGCGCCACTTCGCGCACCGCCAGCGCGCCCGGTGCCTGCTCGCGCAGCAGCGCGTCGCGCAGGTCGGTGGTCGTGAACATGCCCAGGCGCTCGTGGCCGTCGGGGCCGGTGTCGCGCACCAGGGCGTGGCTGGCGCCACGCGCCTGCATCTCGCGGCAGACGCTGACGAGGTCAAGCCCGCCTTCGACGAAGACGGGCTTGCGCAGCGGCGTGTCGCCGACCCGCGCGGTGACCAGGCTCAGCAACTCGCGCTGAGCTCCGCGGGGAGGCTCGCGCCCGGTCTCCGCGGGGGTCGCAGCGGGCTCAGTGGCCGGAGGCACCCGCAGCCCCGATGCCGGTCTCGGACCGCACCTGCTGGGCCAGGAAGCCGGCCCGGTCCTGCGACGCGCGCTTGCTGTTGTCCAGCACGCTGAACAACCAGATCGAGAAGAAGGCCAGGGTCATCGAGAACAGCGCCGGGCTGGCGTACGGGAACAGCGCCGAGCCCTTGGCGTTGCCGAGCGTGACCTCCCAGACCGCAGGCGACACGACCGTCAGCGCCACCGAGCTGACCAGGCCGAAGAAGCCGCCGATCACGGCGCCGCGAGTCGTGCAGCCCTTCCACAGCACGCTCATGATGAGCACCGGGAAGTTGGCCGACGCCGCGATCGCAAAGGCCAGGCTGACCATGAAGGCGATGTTCTGCTTCTCGAACGCGATGCCGAGTCCGACCGCGATGACGCCCAGGCACAGCGTCGTGATGCGCGAGACCTTCAGCTCGCTCGCGCCGTCGGCCTTGCCCTTCTTGATGACGGTGCCGTAGAGGTCGTGCGACACGGCCGAGGCACCCGACAGCGTGAGGCCGGCCACCACCGCCAGGATGGTCGCGAACGCCACCGCCGAGATGAAGCCCATGAACACGTTGCCACCCACCGCATTGGCCAGGTGGACCGCCGCCATGTTGTTGCCCCCGATCAGGCCGCCCTTGGCGTCCAGGAAGCCAGGGTTGGTCAGCACGAAGGCGATGGCACCGAAGCCGATGATGAAGGTCAGGATGTAGAAGTAGCCGATCCAGCCCGTGGCCCAGGCCACCGACTTGCGCGCCTCGCGGGCGTTGGGCACGGTGAAGAAGCGCATCAGGATGTGCGGCAGGCCGGCGGTGCCGAACATCAGCGCCATGCCGAAGCTGATCGCCGAGATCGGGTCCTTGACGAAGCCGCCCGGGCCCATGATCGAGAAGCCCTGCTTGGCCGCCTCTTCAGGGCTCTTGCCGGCGGTGGTGGCCAGGCCGGTCTTGATCTCGACCGCCTTGGCGAACATCGCCTCCGGGCTGAAGCCGAACTGCCACAGCACCATGAACGCCATGAAGGTCGCACCGGCCAGCAGCATCACGGCCTTGATGATCTGCACCCAGGTCGTGGCCGTCATGCCGCCGAACAGCACGTAGACCATCATCAGGCCACCGACGATGATGACCGCCATCCAGTACTCCAGGCCGAACAGCAGCTTGATGAGCTGCCCGGCGCCGACCATCTGCGCGATCAGGTAGAACGCGACGACGACCAGCGTGCCCGAAGCCGCGAACAGCCGGATCGGTGTCTGCTCGAAGCGGAAGGCCGCAACGTCGGCGAAGGTGAACTTGCCCAGGTTGCGCAGCCGCTCGGCGAGCAGGAAGGTCACGATGGGCCAGCCGACGAGAAAGCCGATCGAGAAGATCAGGCCGTCGAAACCCGAGACCATGACCGCAGCCGAGATGCCCAGGAACGAGGCCGCCGACATGTAGTCGCCGGCGATCGCCAGGCCGTTCTGGAAGCCGGTGATGCCGCCGCCGCCGGTGTAGAAGTCGGCCGCGCTCTTGGTCTTGGCGGCGGCCCACTTCGTGATCCACAGCGTGAAGGCCACGAAGATGCCGAACATGCCGATGGCCGTCCAGTTGGTGGCCTGCTGGGTGGCCTGGCCGAGGTCGGCGCCGGCGGCGTAGGCCACGCCCGAAGCCAGCGCAGCCGCCAGGGCCGCGATCGCGGCGGTGGCCAGCAAGGGGGTGCGGACCCCGAGGATGCTGCGGCTCATGACCGGCCTCCCTTCTTGGCGACGCTGGCCTGGACTTCAGCGGCCAGGCGGTCGAAGTCGCTGTTGGCACGGCGCACATAAAAGACCGTGATGACGACCGTGAACACGATCACCGCCAGCCCGATGGGCATGCCCAGCGTGGTGACACCCTCGCCGATGCGCGTCGCGAGCAGCGGCTTGTTGAAAGCCACCAACAGGATGAAGCCGTAGAACACCACCAGCATGGCCACCGTGAGCCACAGTCCCAGCGCGTTCCGGCGCGACTTCAGCGCCTGATAGCTGGGGTGTGCCGTGACCTGCCGCACCAAGTTGTCGTCCATGATCTTGTCTCCGCTTGTTGACCGTTCGAACCGAGGCGACCGCCGCGCCGGCACCGACAACCCCAGTGTGCGTAAGGGCTCTGACCGCGTACTGACGTGAATCAAACAGAAGCTGACTCGGAACGGACACCAGGCTTACAACAGCGGTTTTGTTCTTCCACTGCAGATCGGCGCCCGAGACAGGCGTCACACAAGCCATGACTGCTCTGCTCGATGCCGGCGCCTTTCGCGCCGCACGCGACCTTCTGCTCGCGCAACGCCTGAACCGTGACCGTGCCTGTGCCGACTTCCGCTGGCCGCGAATGACCCACTTCAACTGGGCGCTGGACCACTTTGATGCGCTGGCGCGCGAACATCCCGACGCGCCGGCCCTGTGGATCGTGGCCGATGGGGGCGGCGAGCAGCGGCTGACCTTTGCCGACCTCACGCGACGCAGCGATCAGGTCGCGAACTGGCTGCGCGCCCTGGGCGTGCAGCGTGGCGAGCGCGTGCTGCTGATGCTCGGCAACGAGGTGCCGCTGTGGGAGACCATGCTCGCCTGCATCAAGCTCGGCGCGGTGCTGATCCCGGCCACGCCGCTGCTCGCGCGCGACGACCTGATCGATCGCCTCGACCGTGGCCGCGTGCGCGCCGTCGTCACCGCCGCCGGCAACGCCACGCGCTTCGACGGACTGGAGATGCACGCGCCCGGACCGCTGTTGAAGATCGCCATCGACTGCGGCGCTGCACCCCCCGTCGGCTGGCACGACTTCGACACCAGCCGGGCGGCCGACGCAGCCTTCGTGCCGGCACAAGCCACGCGGGTCGACGAGCCGCTGCTGCTGTATTTCACCAGCGGCACGACCAGCAAGCCCAAGCTCGTCGAACACAGCCACCAGAGCTACCCGGTCGGCCACCTGAGCACGATGTTCTGGACCGGCCTGCAGCCGGGCGACATCCACTGGAACATCTCCAGCCCCGGCTGGGGCAAACACGCCTGGAGCAGCTTCTTCGCGCCCTGGAACGCCGGGGCCTGCGTCTTCGTCTTCAACATCGACCGCTTCGACGCCCGGCGCGCGATGCAGATCCTGGCCGAGAAGAAGATCGACACGCTGTGCGCGCCACCGACGGTCTGGCGGCTGTTGATCCAGCACGACCTGGGCGCCTGGCCGGTGCGCCTGCGCGAGGCGTTGTCGGCCGGCGAGCCGCTGAACCCCGAGGTCATCGAGCAGGTGCGCGCGGCCTGGGGCGTGACCATCCGCGACGGCTTCGGCCAGACCGAAACGACGGCACAGATCGGCAACCCACCCGGCCAGCCGTTGAAGTACGGGTCCATGGGTCGGCCGCTGCCGGGCCACCGCGTCGTGCTGCTCGATGCCGAGGACCACGAGGCCGACGAGGGCGAGATCTGCCTCGTGCTCGACGACCCGGTGCTCGGCCGGCCGATGGGGCTGATGGTGGGCTATGCCGATTCGGCCGAAAAGACCACCGAGGTGATGCGGGGCGGTCACTACCGCACCGGCGACGTGGCGCGGCGCGACGCCGAGGGTTACATCACCTATGTCGGCCGGGCCGACGACGTGTTCAAGGCCAGCGACTACCGGATCAGCCCCTTCGAGCTGGAAAGCGTGCTGATCGAGCACCCGGCCGTCGCCGAGGCCGCCGTCGTCCCGAGTCCCGATGCACTGCGCCTGGCGGTGCCCAAGGCCTGCGTCGTGCTCGCGGCCGGTCATGCCGCCGACGCGGCAACGGCGGCGTCGATCTTCAACTTCACACGCCAGAAACTCGCGCCTTACAAGCGCATCCGCAGAATCGAGTTCATGGACCTGCCCAAGACCATCAGCGGCAAGATCCGGCGCGTCGAACTCCGGCGGGCCGAGGCCGCGCGACCACTGCCCGCGGTGGCAGCCGAGGGCGAATTCTTCGACGGCTGAGCCGCCACCTTGCCCACGGCCTTGCCCATGAACCCAGGACACACGATGCGACGACGTCAACTGCTGCTGGGTCTGGCCGCCACCGGCACGCTGGGGCCGGCCGTGGCGTGGGGCCAAGTCGGCGGTGCCGGCGTCGGTCCGGTGCGGGACCTGGCCTGGACCGACACTTCGCGCCAGCGCGAGCTGCCCCTGCGGCTGCGGCTGCCCGCGAGCGAGGGCCGCGTGCCGCTGGTGCTGTTCAGCCACGGCCTGGGCGGCAGCGTCGACGCCGGCACCCAGTGGGCCCAGGCCTGGGCGCGGCTGGGAATCGCGACACTGCACCTGCAGCACCCCGGCAGCGACCGCGACACCTTGCGCTCCGGCCTGCGTGAACTGCGCCAGGCCGCCAGCGGCCAGCAGTTGATGGCCCGCGCCACGGACGTGCGCTTCGTGCTCGACGAACTGGCCCGTCGCCAGCGCAGCGGCGAGCCGGACCTGGCCCGCCTGAACCTCGACGCGATCGGCCTGGCCGGCCATTCGTTCGGGGCCCACACCACGCTGGCGATCGCCGGCCAGGCCTTCGGCCGCGGCGGTGCGCTCGACAGCCTGGCCGACCCCCGTCCGCGGGCCTTTGCCGCGTTCAGCCCGTCGCCGGGCCACGAACGGCGTTCAGACCCCGCCCGTGCATTCGGCGGCATCCGGCGTCCGGTCTTGTGCCTGACCGGCAGCCTGGACGGCGACCCATTCGCCCGAGGTCCGGGAGGCGCCGCCGAGCGCGACGGCCAGGGCGCCTGGCGCCGAGCCGTCTACGACGCCTTGCCGGCGGGCGACAAGGCCGAACTCTGGCTGGACGGGGCCGACCACATGAGCTTTGGTGGCCAGGACATCGCCCGCCCTGGCGGCGGAGCCATGTCGCGCGCCATGCAGCGCCCGGCCGCTGCGCTGGAGCCGCAGGCCCGGCACCGCGCCCTGATCGAAGCGACCAGCAGCGCCTGGTGGTGGGCGCAACTGGCGGGCGACAACGCGACCCGTGCCGCCCTGGCCAGGCCGCCCGAAGGCCTGGGCCCGCGGGACGAGTGGCGGCGCGGCTGAAAGCGCGGCACCTCTATCGGCTTCGAATCGGATCTAGACGATCGCTGGGGCGACCCTGTCCCCGCTCGCGGGGACAGGGCTTGAGTGAGGAGCGCGTTTCGCCATGGATTCCCACCGGTCCATCCCTACGTCCCTGGGGAACGCCCCTGCCGCAGCGCCGAGGTGATGTGGCTGAGCGGTTCATCCCCACGCCAGTGGGGAACGTGTGGTCTGGTCCGTGCGGAACACCTCGATGTTCGGTTCGTCCCCACGCCCGTGGGGAACGCCCGATCTTGACCACCGACGCCGGCTGCGCGTGCGGTTCATCCCCACGCCCGTGGGGAACGCTTGCCGAAGTCGCATTCAGAGCCGCCGCCGAACGGTTCATCCCCACGCCCGTGGGGAACGCCTCGGCGCAATGCCGAGTTTTGCCCCCGGTGTGCGGTTCATCCCCACGCCCGTGGGGAACGCTCCTCATGCGTCAGGCCGCAGTGCTGCCGGATCGGTTCATTCCCACGCCCGTGGGGAACGCAACATGGAACTGACCGGGCGCCACTGGTGGCACGGTTCATCCCCACGCCCGTGGGGAACGCCCACTGCGCTGCGTCAGCGGTGGCCGGGAACGCGGTTCATCCCCACGCCCGTGGGGAACGCGCGTCGGGTGGCGGCGTCATCGGGTCGGGGAACGGATCATCCCCACGCCCGTGGGGAACGCGTACTACGAAGGCGCGGCAAGCGACACGACTACGGTTCATCCCCACGCCCGTCGGGAACGCCTGGCGCTGGCCGAGCGCTATCGCGCGGTGGCCGGTTCATCCCCACGCCCGTGGGGAACGCTTCAAGGGCAACCTGGTCAGCTCGACCGCGTTCGGTTCATCCCCACGCCCGTGGGGAACGCACCCGCCCATGGCCCCGATCCACGGGGACTGGCGGTTCATCCCCACGCCCGTGGGGAACGCGTCGAGGGCACGGCAGAAGACTATGCCCAGCGCGGTTCATCCCCACGCCCGTGGGGAACGCCTCGACGTGATCGCCTCATTGCCATACAGGTCCGGTTCATCCACACGCCCGTGGGGAACGCGTCAGCACCGGTACCGGCTGGCTGTCCACCGACGGTTCATCCCCACGCCCGTGGGGAACGCGCGGCCAGCAGCTGCGACAGCTCGCTGACGGTCGGTTCATCCCCACGCCCGTGGGGAACGCGGCTGCCATGCTGAACACCGTAGCGACGACCGCGGTTCATCCCCACGCCCGTGGGGAACGCGTACTGGTAGCACTCCTGAAGAGCCGTCACCGCCGGTTCATCCCCACGCCCGTGGGGAACGCTAACCGGAGCGAAAGAAAGATGGAACGCAAGACGGTTCATCCCCACGCCCGTGGGGAACGCATCGGGCGCCCGCAGAAGGAGCGCTCCGAAGACGGTTCATCCCCACGCCCGTGGGGAACGCGACCTCGAGCCGGACATCCGGGACCTGTCGGGCGGTTCATCCCCACGCCCGTGGGGAACGCTACGTGTCAGCAGGAACGTCTTACCGCTTCGGCGGTTCATCCCCACGCCCGTGGGGAACGCACCGCTGCCCAGCCTGGCGCCGGCTCTGTCAACGGTTCATCCCCACGCCCGTGGGGAACGCCTGCTAGCCGCGGCCGAGGCACTGACCAAGACCGGTTCATCCCCACGCCCGTGGGGAACGCTGCCTGCCGCCGCAGTTGTCCCGCGGGCGCCACGGTTCATCCCCACGCCCGTGGGGAACGCGAACGCCTGGCCCCTGGGTCATACGCTGTGAGCGGTTCATCCCCACGCCCGTGGGGAACGCAGCAGGCGCCACATGACCTTGCGCTTTTCAGACGGTTCATCCCCACGCCCGTGGGGAACGCAGCAAGACGCAAAGCGACTCGCGCAGGGTTAGCGGTTCATCCCCACGCCCGTGGGGAACGCCAGCGCCGAGTGCGAGCACTGAAGCCGGAACACGGTTCATCCCCACGCCCGTGGGGAACGCATCGAACGGAGCGCTTCCGGCAGTCGTTGTCACGGTTCATCCCCACGCCCGTGGGGAACGCGAACTGTCCGAGGCGCTGCAAGTGCGGCGCATCGGTTCATCCCCACGCCCGTGGGGAACGCGTTGCTGGCCGACATTGCGGACATGCTGATTCCGGTTCATCCCCACGCCCGTGGGGAACGCATCGTGCGCGAAAGCGGCTACCACGAGCAGCCCGGTTCATCCCCACGCCCGTGGGGAACGCTCATTGATAGGCACTTGCCGACTGGAATCGCGCGGTTCATCCCCACGCCCGTGGGGAACGCTGGCGACTGGATCACGCAAGCGTCCATCACGTCGGTTCATCCCCACGCCCGTGGGGAACGCGCCTCGTCTTGGCCCCGGCAACCTCGGCCACCACGGTTCATCCCCACGCCCGTGGGGAACGCGTCGTCATGCAGCAGTACAGCTGCCTGTACGGCGGTTCATCCCCACGCCCGTGGGGAACGCGTCGTCATGCAGCAGTACAGCTGCCTGTACGGCGGTTCATCCCCACGCCCGTGGGGAACGCTGGACCGTGCCGTACTGGCCGCGCACGTAGACCGGTTCATCCCCACGCCCGTGGGGAACGCCGGCGAGCTGGCGGCGAGATCATCAGCGCCGGCGGTTCATCCCCACGCCCGTGGGGAACGCGTCGAACGTGTTGCCAACGTCGCGTGCCCAGTCGGTTCATCCCCACGCCCGTGGGGAACGCAGCGTGGTGGCGCCACGCACGAGCTGGCTGAACGGTTCATCCCCACGCCCGTGGGGAACGCGATGACAGCCTTCGACAGGTTGTTGAATCCGACGGTTCATCCCCACGCCCGTGGGGAACGCGCTCATTGAACCGTGTACCTCTCGACGCCGAGCGGTTCATCCCCACGCCCGTGGGGAACGCCCGGCCTCGATCTCGCCCGACCAGCTGGTGGACGGTTCATCCCCACGCCCGTGGGGAACGCGGGTCGATCCCGCTGGCTGCTGGTGGCGGCGCCGGTTCATCCCCACGCCCGTGGGGAACGCACGGTCACCGCCATCAACGTCGGCGACAGTGTCGGTTCATCCCCACGCCCGTGGGGAACGCCGCTTTGTCTCCGCGGGTGTGGTGGTTGTGGACGGTTCATCCCCACGCCCGTGGGGAACGCATGCTGCGGACTTGTCCATCATCCGCGCAGAGCGGTTCATCCCCACGCCCGTGGGGAACGCTTCGACGGGTTCACCCGATGCACCCCCGCAGCCGGTTCATCCCCACGCCCGTGGGGAACGCCTCTTGAGCCACTCGACGCCTTCTTCCAGGCTCGGTTCATCCCCACGCCCGTGGGGAACGCGGACACTACCAGCAGAACAGCGAGGCCCGGGTCGGTTCATCCCCACGCCCGTGGGGAACGCACCAAATGCAAGTGCTTGATCGAAAAGCTCGAATCTGGGTTTTTCGATCCTACCGACCGCCAGGCGGCTCAATCGGCCGTGAGAAAGCTGACCAGTTGAACTCCGTCTCGATCAACGGGTACCCGGCGGTTGGCGCCAAGCGTTTCGAACTCGAAACCTGCCTCCACGGCACTGCGCCACGCGATGACGGCGTTGCCGCCTTCCAGCCCTTCCTTCACTTGAGCCCAAAGGTGTTCGCGGGCCTTGCGCGAGTAGTTGCCAACATATACGCCGGCGCGCACCTCAAGTAGCCACAGCGCCAGACGGCCACGCAAGCGCGGCGGGGCGTTCTCAAGCACGATGACCAGCATCACTCAGGCTCGCGGGGTTCGGGATGGCCGGTGCCACGCTTTCGGGATGCGCCTCGGGTGGCGCGATTTCGCCTGCGGCGAGCACGCGTTCGATGTCGGGAATGATCCGCTCGAGCAGTTTGGTCTGCCGAAAGCGGTCCCGGCAGGCCAGGCGGACGATGCGCTCAACCGCGCCGCTGGGATTGCTGCCGGCGATCTGGAACGCCACCGGCACCACGGTGTCGAATTTGTAGAGATCGGCGATGTCGTACACGAAGGACAGCGGCTTGCCAGTGTGGATGAAGCCCACCGCAGGCGCGTAGCCCGCGGCCAGCACGGCCGCCTCCGTTACGCCGTACAGGCATGCGGTGGCGGCGCTCAGGCAGCGGTTGGGCAAGTCGGCGCCGTCCCAATCGTCGCGGTCGTAGTTCCGTGCCTTCCACTCCACGCCATAACGGCGTGCCAGCAACTGGTAGTTGCGTCGCACGCGGGCCCCTTCGATGCCGCGCAGTTGCTCAACGCTGCGGCGCTGCGGCGCCTCTTCACCGAAACGCATTGCGTACATGCGACGCACGACTTTCAGGCGCAACTCGTCGTCCAGTGCAAGCCGGGCCTGGTAGAGCAGGCGGTCGGCCCGCGCGCCACCGGGCTGGCCGCTGGAGTACAGGCGCACGCCCGCCTCGCCCACCCACACCAGCAAGGTGCCCACACGCCCAGCCAGCGCTGCGGCACGGTGCGAAAGACGTGTACCGGGCTCCAGCATCAACGCTGCCACACCGCCGACGGGGATCTGTGTGCGCACACCGCCCGCGTCCAACAGCACGAAGGCGCCGTCGATGACATCGATCTCGCAGCGCTCCACGAACAGCACCGACAGCCGCTCCTTGATCGGCAGCGGCTTGAGTGCCGGCAAAGGCGGCGAGCTATCCGGCAAGTCGGCGAACCAGCAGCAAACCGCAACCCAGGCTCTTGGCGCTGCCAACTCCATGAAACAGCGCAGCTCGAAAGCGCTCGGGATCGGTCACGCGCAAGTGTCCGCGCAGATCCACGCTGGTGAACTGCAACTGGCTCTCCACGTCAGCGCGCTTGCGCTCGTTCTGCTGCTGTGGCGCGTCGACATCCAGGCTTTCGGGCTCCAACGCAAAGCCCAGGTACTCACCGCGCTTGGCCAGCCAGGTGCCGCAAGCTCGCTGGGTTAGCTCAATCAGGCTGGGCCGGTCGGGCGTCGTCCATTCGGCCCAGGTCCTGAGACCACGCTCGGCCAGCAGGCGCTTCTTCTCGTGCATGACCACGTCATGGCGCTTGCCCTTCACACCAGGCGGCGCCGCGGCGCGCACCGTGGGGTTGGCGCGCAGCTCGAAGGCCAGACGCTCGCCCGCAGCCAGCTCCGGCTCGTAGGGGCGGCTCTGCGCCTGCCAGGCGTCATCGGGGAGGGCCGGCGGGCGGACCGAAACGATGTAGTAGCAAGGCAGGCCCTGCACCAGCTGGCGGCGGAACAGGAAGTCTCGCGGCGAACCCTCGGGCGCCGGGAAGCAACGCCAGAGCCATTGGTGCTCGGCGTAGGGGCCATCGAGACGCTGCTGCGCGGCGCGGTGGGCCTGCCCGGGTGCGGGGGTGATGCGGCTGAAGTACATCGCTCAGGCTCCTTGCGGGTTCTCGAACAAGGTCAGGTGCTCGTCGCGGTCGCCAAACTGCCAGCCCTCGCGGCGAATCAGGCAGTCCTTGCGGCGGCGGGTCAGGTCCGGTGAGACGCCAGCATCCATGCCGGCACCAAAGGCCAGGCTCGTGATGCCGGGCAAGGGCGCCTGCATGCGGTCGCTAAGCTCTTGGCGGTAGCGCTGCAGGGCCAACAAGGCGTCGTCGGCCTCCAGGCATTGCGGCCACAGGGGTGCACCGGGAGGGCAGTTCTTGCGACCAAGGTACAGCACGTACTGGGGTGCCCGCAAGGCTTGCGCCAGTTCGGCCAAGGGCCAGCGGGCGCTGGCGCCTGACCCTGTGCGCGCCTGCACGGCCACCAGGTGGTGCGCGCCCTGCGCGTAGTCGCGGATCGAGACGATGGTGGTCAACTCGCGGCTGGGCATCGCCAGCTCCTGACGCCGAGTGGCCTGGGGGCGGCCCTTCAGGCTGCTGCGGGGCGGCACCTGCACGGTCTGGTAGTCGCGCAGTAGGCTGCCGCCGGCCAGCTGCGCAGTGGCGTAGGCGTAGTCATCGCGCAGCGCGGCGTGCGCGGTCTCGTCGGCGCGCTCAAGGCCCAGGGCTGCGCCCAGCAGGCCGATGAGACCCGACTGCGTGGGCCGGTCGCTGCTTGGCCGGAAGTCGCCAACGGCCGCTTCGCCCCAGGACGACAACGGCGCCTGCAGTTGGAAAAGCAGAAAGCTGGGCATGGCTCAACCCGCCACGAAGTCGGCCAGACCTTGCAGACTGCCTTCGGGCCTTTCGACGTCCATCGTGTAGCGGGCATCGGCACAGGCGCCATAGACGGCATCGAAGTTCGCGGCGCGTTCCGACAAGGCGGCGATTGCCAGTTGCAGCTCGCTTTCCTCGCCCCTTGCGCGCACCGGTTTCAGGAAGGCCTGCGCCAGCGAGCGCGGCTGCTGCAAACCCTTTTCGGCCAGCACGTAACTGGCATAGGCCCGCGACGCAAAGCTGTTCTGCATGCCGGTGGGAGAGACCGTGGTGACAGCCTTCACCAGCGCGCGCAGAGAACGCTCACTGAGGACTGTGTCGCCGCCCAGGTTCTTCGCGAGCAGCTCGCGGTCGATGCAGAGGTAGAGATAGAAGAGGCCGGCACCGTAGCCGCGCTCGCCCAGGTGGGCGGCGCCGGGGTCATTGCGGTTCAGATCGTCGACCGCGGTGAAGTAATCGTCTTCGACGGCGGCAGCGTGCACGGTGATGGCGTGGGCGACTTGAGCAGCGGCTTCGACGTTGTGAACGGCACTGTCCGCCAGCATTCGCCCGAAGAGCGCGATATCCACCGCCCCACGCGGCAGTGTCAGCAGCTTGAGCTCCTCCTCGGTGGGCTTGTCCTTGCGCTCCACCAGAGTCACCACCAGAGCATGGACAGCAGCGCGCTCCTCAGGGCTGATGTGCGCGAGTTGCTCGATCTCCAGGTCGGCGTTGTTGTCGCTCTTCCTATCGGACTTGGCTTTGCCGAACACCGAGGCGATGGCGCGCGTCCACTCGCGGGCGGGCTTCTCGGCGATGCCACCAGCTTGCAGCGCGGCGAACACCTCGTGGCCCAGGCGTTTGGTACGGGTGCCGAGCTGCCCTGCGAGCGCCTGCTCGAAGGCCTCGCTGGTGCGCCAGGCGCGCTTCAGGCTTTGCGACGACACGCGCAGCCGCTGCGCGTTGCCGAGCATGGCGGTCTTCGGGCGGCCGGTGTCGTCGCGGTTCAGATTGGACGGCGGGTAACTGGTCAGCAGATGCAGTTGGACGAAGCGGGACATGGTTCCTCCTTGGAAAAATGGGCGGGTTCAGGACTTGGATTCAGCAGGCCAGGCATAGGCGTAGGCCCAGCGGCGCTTGACGCCGTCGCCCCACTCGAACACGTCTTTGGCGAGCTGCGATGGGCTGAGGGTGTGACCGATCAATGGCAGCGCACGGCGCAGGCCGACAAACAGCGATTCGATGTCGTCGGCGTCGAGCAGGCGGCGAAAGCGCAGCGGCGACAGGGGTGCCGTGCCTCCTTCGCCGCCCTGGCTGGCCGCCTTGGGGAAGGCAAGATCGTTGGCGGACTGGACATGAGCCCCCAGCGCGGCCAGGGCAGCGAGCCGATCCTGTTGAAACGGCGGCCAGTCCTGCCCACCGTAGGCGGCCCGCAGCTGCTGGTAGAGCTGCTGGAAGGCGGGCTCCAGCGCCACCGCGGCCACGCTGTGACAACGCTTCAGCTGCGCGCGCGCCGCACGCTGGCTACCGCCAGCCTGAGGGCTTTGCAAGCCATGCCACCAGCGCAGATAGGCCGCCAGCACGGGCTCGGGGAGTTGGGCGGTATTCGGCATCAAGGGCTCCTTTGTTCAAGCGGTGGCAGTTGGGGTTGCGGGCGACGCCGCCCTTGCGGCGGTGCTCTTGGCTTTTTTCTTCGCCGCTTTCTCTTCCGGGTTCAACACCGGCAGGTTCAGCAGCTTGCGAATCGCGTCGCCGTAAAGCTGCTGCTGCAGCTTCTGGTGCGCAGCGGCCACGCGTGCCGGGTTCTGGCGCTCGATGCGCGCGACACCGACAAGAACCTCGTCGAACAGACGTCGGGCTTGCTGCTGCAGGGTTGTCAGCCAGCCGAGCGCGCGGGCGTCGCGCGCCTCGCGTTCGGCGTCCTCGCCCAAGTCGGCGGGCTGCGCCGCCAACGCCTTTGCGAGCAGCTTGTAGAAGGCCGGCTCCGTCGCCGCCCAGAAGGCCGCCTCAACATGCGATAGATCGCCTCGGGCTTCGTGGCCGAACCAGGCGTCGCGCACAGCCCACTGCAGGTAGCGGGCAGCCTGCTCGGCGCCCTCGATCCATGCTTTGATGTCTTGCTGAAGCGCCTGGTGAGCGCTCAGCGGCAGATCGGCGAGGTGGTAGAGAGGCAAGGTGCTGTCGTACCAGCATCGGGCCTTCATGTTTTCCATGTCGAAGCCGAAAGCCCAGAGCCGCAGCGGCTGGTGCAGTTGCCGTTCCAGGCGCGGCCAGCCCTGATGAAGTGCGTACGCGGGTTCGATGCGGCGCTTCTCCGAGGCGAAACCCAACACCCAGCCGGCCCAGTGGCGGTAACCCAATCCGTCGGGCTGCGGGTGCAGCGGCAACCAGCCTTCCTTGGTTTCGTAGTAAGGCGATAGCGGGTGACGCCACGAGCCTTTGTAGTTGAGGCCTTGGTTGCGGTTGATGTAGGCACCTATCAGCGCCATCCCGTCGCGGCCGCAAAGATCGCAGGCTGCGGCTGGCGTAGTCGCTTCCAACAAGCGAATGCGCCGGGGCATGGCCCAAAACACCTGATCGGGATGCGTTTGCAGTGGCGTGACCTGCCCGCCGTCTGGCTGCTGAGCGGACTGCGGCGCGAGCCAGGGGAACCGGCATCGGGCCTCGAACATGCCGGGCTCGACGCCTGCCTGCAGCCAGTCGGCGCGCGGCGATACGTTCAGCCAAAGGCAGGTCCACAGGCTGCTGCCCTCGCCGCTGGCCATCAGCAAGGTGGTCAGCGGTCCACCACCGCGCAGCCCGGTGCGGTGCCCTGCCCCGCCCGAGGGTGCGTTGAGCTGCAGGGTGAACAGCGCCAGGGCCGCGCAATGCGGGCAGACCGCCTGCAAGCGCCCCCGTTTGACGAAGTGGTCGCTGTTGTTCTTGATGGCGTTCTCACCCGGCGTGTCGATCAGTAGCGCCGCGATGGGCGTCGGATCGCCATCCGCTTCTCGCAACTCGAAGTCCTGCATGAAGCGCGCGCCGTTCCCGTCGAAGACAAACGCCTCGCGCACCGGCTCCAGCCAAGTCCTCAATTGCTCAGGGGACGGGCCGGATTTCAGCCACTCGCGCCAGCCGTACACGTCTTCCACAGGATTGCAGGTCTGCAACAGCCCGATGGCGAATTGCGCCAGCGCGCCGTTGAAGTCGGGTCGGCAGGCATCAAAGGCGGCGATGCGCGGATCGCCGAGCTGCGGCGGCGCCACCCAGTGGCGCGAGCCGTCTTGATGCCGCACGGGCATCCACGCTTCGTCGAGCAGGTTCATGGGGCAAGCTCCTCCCTTGGGGTTGCGATGCGGACAGGCTGAAGGCCTTCGGTTCGGTTGTATTGCCAGTTCATGTGTTGGCCGCGCGAATTGCGGGCGCTGGCGCTGTAGGTTCCAGCGCTGTCGCGCTGCAGCGGCAGCAAAGTGGCGAACTCGCCCCCGGGCAGCATGCCGAGCAAGGACTCGCAGGCGGCCCGCAAGGCCGGGTCGTCCGGCAGCTCGGCGGCGGCGATCAGCCGCGTTGCCACCTTCACGGTGCTGTAGGCCCAGGCGTGGCTGGGTCGCTCGGCCCAAGGAAGCAGGTTCGCCCCGTCCCAGCGGGCCAGTAGCAACTCCTTGCTGGGTTCTCCCAGACGGGTTGGCGCCGTGCTGTCGTCGGCCCAGTCGAGTCCGTCGCGGTCGTAGCCAGCAGCCAGCTTCAGGGAGTTGCGCAGCGCCTCGCTGGCGTCGGCATTGGCGTTGCCAATCGCGGCGTTCTCACTGCGCTGCAGGCCGGCCGGTGCGCTGTCGGCCTGGGTGAAGACCCGCTCGATCAAGGCGCGCGCCTCGTCCGGCATGGTTAGCTGGCCGGCAAGCAAGGCCTCTGCTGTGCGCCACAGGACGGCATGGTTGTCGTAGACCCGGCCGGTGCGCGGCAACGCCTCACGCAACCAGCCAGGCTGAGGATCGGCCACCCAGGCAGGCGAATGAACGATCAGGCGTGCGGTACCTCGCTCGTCGACCTGCCCCGGGGCCAAGCGCGCTCCGTCGGCAGTCCGCCGATGGCGGCGCAGACGCCCTGCGCGTTGAATCAGGCGGTCGATGGGTGCCAGGTCGCTGGCGAGCAGGTCGACGTCGATGTCCAGAGACTGCTCGGCCACCTGGGTGGCAATCAGCAACTGGCCGGCGCGCTGGACCGGGCCGCTGGTGGCGCCAAAGGTGGCCAGCACACGCTTCTCGGTCTCCAATCGGTCGGCCAGCGCATAGCGAGCGTGGAACAAGGTGATGCGCTCGGCCGGCCAGTGCGCAGCCATCAAGGCCTGCAATTCCAGCGCGTCGGCCACGGTGTTGCAGAGCCAGGCCGCGCAGCTTCCGGCCTGCAGCGCGGCCAGTAGCTCGGCCAGCACGGTGTCGCGATGGTGGAGGGTCTGCACCTGGAGCTGGCGGCGCACATCGGGCCGGGTGGCGATGGCGGTTTGCCGCACCTCGCCCGGCTGGCTGGCCGCCCAGTGCGTGGCCAGCGGGTAGGCGCTGCTGGGTTGCCAGGGCGGGGCCGGCTGTTGGCAGCCACCCGCAAAGGCGCTCAGCAGGGTCTGCTTCATTCGCTGCGTGAGCGTGGCCGAGAGCAGCAAGGCGCTACCGCCCGCCCGAGCGTGGAAAGTCAGCAAGGCGGCGAGCACACGCTCCATGTAGGCGTCGCATGCATGCACCTCGTCCACCACCAGCACTTTGCCGGCCAGGCCGAGCAGGCGCAGCGATTGGTGCTTGCCCTTGAGCACGGCGAGCAGGGCCTGATCGATGGTGCCGATGCCAGCCGGCGCCAGTAGCGCGCGCTTGCTGTGATCTGCCAGCCAGTGGGCGCAGCGGGCTTCTGCGGTGTCCGCCTCGCGCAGGGGTTGGCCGCCGGCCGACTCAGGTGCGGGCAGAACCGACTGAGCAAACGACTCGACCAGCGCCGCTGAGCCCGTGGCCAGTACCAAGCTGGGCTGGCTGTCACCAAACAGGCGCTGGTAGAGCGGGCGAATTCGGTCGTACAGCGCATGCGCCGTTGCCATGGTTGGCAGGCCCACGTAAAAGCCCTGCGCCTGGCCCTGGGCCATCAGGCGGTGGGTGAGCATCAGGGCCGCCTCGGTCTTGCCGGCTCCGGTGACGTCTTCCAGGATGTGCAGTTGGGGGCCTGGTTGCAGGATCAGACGGCTGAGGTAATCCTGCAGCGGCGAGGGGCTCGCGATGTTGGGGAACAGCGAGGCGAATGCCTGCTCGGCGCATTGGTTGCCCGGCAGCACGCCGCTGGCAGCCAGCGCGTTGGTGGCCTGCCGTTGCGCCCGCCGCCAGTAGTCGATCAAGGCAAACGGTGCAACTTCATAAGGGAAGTAGCGGGTGTTGGACCCCAACCAGTCACAAAGCACTGCCAGACCCGCTACCCACCAAGACAGCTGCTTGCTGATCTTTAGGCGCTGCCCCGGCGACATGGCGGATGACACGGGGGCGCATGGGGCGAGCAGTTCGCGCATTTGCCGAGCGAAGGTCAGGGCCGAGTCGCTGTGCAGGCGCCGAAAGTGGTCGTCCAGCCGTCCGAGCAGTTCCTTCTTGGGCGGTTGACCATGGTGGCCGGTGACGGCTTGCAGCCACGGCAGCAGTTGATCGTGGTCAGCACCTGGGAACCAGGCTTCGTCCAGCATCAAAGGCAGCAGGTGCTGCTCGGCCCAGACTGCGCCCAAGCTGTCGTGCCGCTCGCTGTCGCGCACACCGGTGAACGAGCCCTGGAGCCGCTGCAGCAAGTGTGGGCACTGGGCCTGAAAGGTGAGCGAGAACTTGCCAAGGTCATGGAGGGCGATCCAGAACACCAGCCAACGGCGCAGGTCGTCGGAGTCGGCAGTTCCCAATTCGGTCCCCAGCCAGTGCAGCCACCGAGGTGCAGCTTGCAAGTAGCGGTCGGCGACGGCGGCCACGTCCAGGCAATGCAGCGCCAGCAGGTGGTGATCTGGCCCCCGCGGATCGGTGGGCCTGGCCTTACCCCAGAAGCGGTGATCGGCGTTAGGAGTGAGGTTGCTCATTGCCCGTTCGACCTCAGCTTTGGTCCCTTTCAGGTACGGGAAGTCTGAACTACCAGTGGCTCATAGGGTGAGCGACCTTCAAGCACAAGAAACGAACGCCCGCGCGGCAAGCAGCAAACCGGAGACACCGCAATGTCAGGTCTCGGAGCCCTTTGAACCAGACAAGGGCCCGCAGCTGGAAGGGCGAAGGGTCAAGGGAAGATTGGCGCGAGGCAACCACTTGGCGGCGGAGGACGCGCAAATGACGTCTTTCGAGTCATCGTGTATGCCGCTGGGCTGACCTCAGCCTCTCTTGATGCCAGGTTGCCCCGACCCCGCCTGGTCCCAACCCGGCCCCTGCAGCCAGCCGTCGCCGCCCTCGATCTGCGCCCGCAGCATCGGCAGCGCGTCCAGACCCCAGAACACCCGGCCGTCGCAGCCGAAGCTGGGCACGCCAAACACGCCCGCGGCGATCGCGGCATCGGTCTCGTCGCGCAGGCGGGTCTTGACGACGTCCGACGACGGGTCCTCGGCCGGGGCCAGCGCGGCGCTCAGTTCGGCCAGCCGCGCCGGGTCGCCCGGGTCCGCACCCTGGCCGCGCCAGACGTGGCGCAGCACAAGCTCGCAACTGCGCCGGTTCGGCCCTGCGGCCCAGAGCAGGCGCAGCAGCGGCAGCGGGTTGAACGGGTGCACCGCCGGGGTCTGCATCGCGATGCCGTGATGCGCCGCCCACCAGTGCACATGGCGGAAGGTCCAGGCCCGCTTGGGCTCGATCTCGGCCGGGCCGACATTGCCCCAGTGCTTGAGCATCGCCACGAAGAGCACCGGGCGATAACGCACGACATGGCTGGTACCGGCCAGCGCCTCGGGCAGCCGCTCGAAAGCCAGGTACGCAAACGGCGAGATCGGGTCGAACCAGAAATCGAGGGTCTTCATGGCTTGGCGGGTGATGAGACAACCGGCCGCTGCGACCACTCCACCCGACGCAGCGCGAGCTCGGCCCAGACGGCGCGCTTGTCGGCGTCGTCGAGCTGGCTCCAGAACGCGATCTCGTCGAGCGTGCGCAGGCAGCCGGAGCACCAGCCACTGGCCTCGTCGATGCGGCACACGTTGATGCAGGGGCTGGCCACGGGCGGAGTGTCCCGGGGGCTCTGCAGGTTCGGCGGGTTCATGGCACGGCCTTCACGACGTCGTCAAAGGCAGCCCCGGTCAGTCGCAGAAGGTCGGCCGGGCTCAAGGCAAACACGCCGTTCGGATGGCCGGCCGCGGCCCACAGCACCTCGAATCGCGTCAGGTCGCGGTCGATCAGCGTCAGCAGTGGCTCGCGGTGCGCCAGCGGGGCAACCCCGCCGATCACGAAGCCGGTCTGTGTCTTGACGAAGTCCGCGTCGGCCCGTGCCAGCGGCCCGACGCGCTCCGCGACCTTGGCCTCGTCGACCCGACGGTCGCCGCTGGCCACCACCAGCACCGCGCGGCCATCGGCCACACGCTTGAAGATCACGCTCTTGGCGATCTGCCCCACGGCCACGCCCAGTGCATCGGCGGCCTCCTGCGAGGTCCGCGCCGGCACTTCGAGCCAGCGGGGGGCGTGCGGGTGGCCGCGCTCGCGCAAGGCGGCGCTGACGCGGGCGAAACCCTCGGACGAGGGTGCTGCGCCGCTCATGCCTGCGGTGCCTCCAGGGCAACCCCGCGCCGGGCCAGCAGCGCCCGCGCGACACGTGCCGCCGGCGGTCGGCCGAGCACGCCGGAGATCCAGGCCCCGGCGTCGACGAGCTTGTCGAGATCGATGCCGCAGTCGATGTCCATGCCACGCAGCATGAACACCACGTCTTCGGTCGCGACGTTGCCGGTCGCGCCCTTGGCATACGGGCAGCCACCGAGGCCGGCCACGCTGGTGTCGAAGGTGTGGATGCCCATCTCCAGGCAGGCCAGGATGTTGGCCAGCGACTGGCCATAGGTGTCGTGGAAATGGCCGCTCAGCTCGGCCAGCGGGTAGTGCCGGAGCGCCCGCTGCATCGCCGCCTGCACCCGGGTGGGCGTGCCGACGCCGATGGTGTCGGCGATGCCGATGTGGTCCACGCCGATGCCGTGCATCAGGGCCACGACCCGTTCGACCTCGTCCAGGCCGACCTCGCCTTGGTAAGGACAACCAAGAGCGCACGAGACGGCGCCCCGCACCTTCAGGCCGGCTTCATGCGCTGCGGCCACGACGGGGCGGAAGCGTTCCACCGACTCGGCGATCGAGCAGTTGATGTTGCGCTGGCTGAAGGCCTCGCTGGCGGCGCCGAAGACGACGATCTCGTCGGGCCGCGCGGCCGGGTCGGCGAGCGCCGCCTCCAGGCCCTTGAGGTTGGGCGTCAGCACCGAATGGCGAACGCCTGCCGGCCGCGCGATGCCGGCCATCACGACCGCGTTGTCGGCCATCTGCGGCACCCACTTCGGGCTGACGTAGCTGGTGACCTCGATCTCGCGGCAGCCGGCGGCCTGCAGGCGGGCGACGAGCTCGATCTTGTGCGCAGCGCTCACCGGCTGCGCTTCGTTCTGCAGCCCGTCGCGCGGGCCCACTTCGACCAGGGTCACGTGGCTCGGAAACATGGCGTCGTGTCCACTCTTGAGAGGACGGCACTATAGGCCGCGGCCCCGTTCGATGGCGTTAAGCAACGGATTGCCCCCGCAAGCCAGGACCTGCCCGCCATGAGGGGGATGTGCGCCACAACCAGAGCCGCCCAGACTGCGTACCACTCCCGATGAAAGCCTCCATGCCTGCCCCCATGAACAGCCGCCGCTGCCTGCAGATTGCCGAACGCATGAACCTGCTGCTCAAGCGCGACTTGGGCGAAGGGGTCGATGGCTTGCGTCTGATGCACGACGCGCTGTATGCGCGCGATGTGCTTCTGGTCTGCGAGTCGCATCGCCATGGCGACCTCCCTGGCCTGGCGCGCCAGTGGCGCGAAGCCTTGGCGGAGGTCGAGCCGCTGCCGCAACCCGGCGGGACGCGGCTGGCCTCGCGCGTGTTCGGACACTCCCGATTCGGGTCCGACCAGCCGGGCTTCTTCCACAGCCAGGCCGGTGGCTTGAACAGTGGTGCCGATTCCACCGGCTTCGGCCTGGATTCGACGATGACGCCGATGCCGGCTCATCGACCGCCGGCCTGGTACTCGCCGGCACGCTGGTTCGGCAGCCGCTGAGCGGTCGCGCCGTCTCAGGCTGCGGCCAGCTTCAGCAGCTCGCCACCTTCGGACACCTGGTCGCCCGGGGCGTAGAGCAGCGCCTCGACCGTGCCGTCGCGCGGCGCGGTGATGGTGTGCTCCATCTTCATCGCTTCCATCACCGCCAGCGCCTGGCCCTTGACGACCTTGTCGCCAGCCCGCGCGAGGAACGACACCACTTTGCCTGGCATCGGCGCCGTCAAGCGCCCGCCCTCGCTGGCGCCCTCTCCGGCATGGGCAATGGCGTCGTGCTCGGCCACCAGGGCACTGCCGGTTTCGCCGAACACGGCAAATCGTTCGCCCTGGCGATACACCGTCAGCCGGTGGCGCTGGCCGGCGAGCACGATGTCGTGCCGAGTCCCTCCGCCACCCGGCACCGGGTGCGCGGTCAGCGGCAGCCGCTCGTCGCCCAGCGCCAGCACGGTACGGCCGTCATGGCCGCGTTCGATCATCACCGACATCGGCACACCCGCCAACGCCAGGTCGAGCCGGCGGCGCGCCCCGCCGTGCAGCCGCCAGCCGTCACGGCGCGACCAGGGGTCCGCATCCTCAAGCGCGTTTTCTTCGGCCAGCACGGCGGCGGCCACGCCCGCAGCGGCCACCGCGGGCGGCATGCCGGGCAGGTCGAACAGCACGGCACGCTCGCGTTCGATCAGCGCCGTGTCGAGTTCGGCCGTGGCAAAGCTCCGGCTTTGCACCACGCGGCGCAGGAAGGCGACGTTCTGGTGCAAGCCGACGATGTGGGTGTCGCGCAGCGCCGTGTCCAGCCGCGCCAGGGCCTGGGCGCGGGTATCGCCCCAGACGATGAGCTTGGCAATCATCGAGTCGTAGTGCGGCGAGATGGCGTCGCCTTCGCCGACCCCGGCGTCGACGCGCGGCAGCGTGTCGCTGCGCTCGAAGCTCACGTGCGCCGGCCAGCGCGCGATGTGCAACGACCCGGTGGCGGGCAGGAAGCCGGCGTCCGGGTTCTCGGCACAGATCCGGGCCTCGATGGCGTGGCCCCGCATCGGCACCTGCTCCTGGGTCAGCGGCAAGGGCTGGCCCGCGGCGACGCGCAGCTGCCACTCCACGAGGTCGAGCCCGGTCACCGCTTCCGTGACCGGGTGCTCGACCTGCAGCCGCGTGTTCATCTCCATGAAATAGAAGCCGATGTCGCCGTCGTCACGCTCCTCGGCGATGAACTCCACCGTGCCCGCACCAACATAGCCCACCGCCCGAGCCGCGGCCACCGCCGCCGCGCCCATCTCGGCCCGGCGCGCAGCCGACAGCCCGGGCGCCGGTGACTCTTCCAGCACCTTCTGGTGGCGGCGCTGGACCGAGCAGTCGCGCTCGTTGAGGTGGATGCAGTGGCCCAGCGAGTCGGCAAACACCTGGATCTCGATGTGGCGCGGCTTGAGCACGTAGCGCTCGATCAGCACGTGGTCGTCGCCGAAGCTGTTGCGCGCCTCGCGCTGGCAGCCTTCAAGCGCGGCGACAAAGTCCTCGGCCCGGTCCACCCGTCGCATGCCCTTGCCACCGCCGCCGGCGCTGGCCTTGATCAGCACCGGGTAGCCGATGCGTTCGGCCTCGCGCGCCAGCAGCGCCGGGTCGTTGTCGCGGCCGTGGTAGCCCGGCACCAGCGGCACGCCGGCCTGGTCCATCAGTGCCTTCGCGGCCGACTTGCTGCCCATCGCCGCGATCGCCGCGGCCGGCGGGCCGATGAAGACGATGCCGGCGTCGGCGCAGGCCTGGGCGAAGTCTTCGTTCTCGGACAGGAAGCCGTAGCCCGGGTGCACCGCCTGGGCGCCGGTGGCGCGTGCGGCTTCGATGATGCGCTCCCAGCGCAGGTAGCTGTCGCGTGGGGCAGCGGCACCGACATGCACCGCCTCGTCGCAGGCGCGCACGTGGCGGGCATCGGCGTCGGCGTCGGAGTAGACGGCCACCGTGCGCACGCCCAGGCGCCGGGCGGTGGCGGCGACGCGGCAGGCGATCTCGCCGCGGTTGGCAATCAGGATCTTGTGGAACATGGTGGACGGTCCTGTGCGATGAATAGGACTCACGATAGCGGCTGCCCGGCCGTACCGAAGCGCCGCCGCAGCCCCCCCAGCAGGGCGCGCAGGAAGCGCCACAGCAGCACGATCAACAACAGCGCCAGCACGGCCAGTACCGCCACCAGCGGCAGCAGTATGAGCGGATGCTCGAACGCCAGCCAC
>Ga0209985_10000281_pt1 | contig 57363 bp, 41 predicted proteins | sample NOAtaG_FD_187305 | JGI IMG/M metagenome (GOLD analysis project Ga0209985, IMG submission 187305) | Freshwater lake microbial communities from Lake Erie, under a cyanobacterial bloom - NOAA_Erie_Diel6S_1000h metaG (SPAdes) (version 2) | ecosystem: Environmental > Aquatic > Freshwater > Lake ... | reverse complement strand
AAGGGGACCCGCTGTATAAATATGTGTGGACGCCTGCGACGGGGCTGAGTGCGACGGACGTACCGAACCCATCGGTGACGACGACAGTTGACCGGACGTACCAGGTTCTGATCAGCGATTTGTTGAACAATTGCAGCGAGACGTTTACGATACAGGTTAAGGCGGCAAATTTCCCGTCGGTTGCGCCGGTACCTGCGATGGTGGTATGCCCTGGTATTGCGACGCCGCTGAATCCGAAAGGGGACCCGCTGTATAAATATGTGTGGACGCCTGCGACGGGGCTGAGCGCGACGGATGTACCGAACCCATCGGTGACGACGACAGTTGACCGGACGTACCAGGTTCTGATCAGCGATTTGTTGAATAATTGCAGCGAGACGTTTACGATACAGGTTAAGGTGGCGAATTTCCCGCCGGTTGCGCCGGTACCTGCGATGGTGGTATGCCCTGGGATTGCGACGCCGCTGAACCCGAAAGGGGACCCGCTGTATAAATATGTGTGGACGCCTGCGACGGGGCTGAGCGCGACGGACGTACCGAACCCATCGGTGACGACGACAGTTGACCGGACGTACCAGGTTCTGATCAGCGATTTGTTGAATAATTGCAGCGAGACGTTTACGATACAGGTTAAGGCGGCGAATTTCCCGTCGGTTGCGCCGGTACCTGTGATGTTAGTATGCCCTGGTATTGCGACGCCGCTGAACCCGAAAGGGGACCCGCTGTATAAATATGTGTGGACGCCTGCGACGGGGCTGAGCGCTACGGACGTACCGAACCCATTGGTGACGACGACAGTTGACCGGACGTACCAGGTTCGGATCAGCGATTTGTTGAATAATTGTGGCGAGACGTTTACAATACAGGTAAGGGCAGCGGATTTTCCATCGGTAGCTCCTTCCCCGAGGATAGTTGTCTGTGAAGGCATTGCAACATCGTTGAACCCCCGGGGCGATTCTCTTTATAAGTACGAGTGGACGCCTGCGACGGGGCTGAGCGCTACGGATGTACCGAACCCGACGGTGACGACGACAGTTGGCCGTACGTACCAGGTGCGGATCAGCGGCCCGCTCAATAACTGCAGCCAGACCTTTACGGTACAGGTTGTTTTACCTGATTTCCTTGCAGTCGGTCCGGATACGGTCATAACTGTTTGTAAAAATGTTCCGACACCTATAAATCCTAAAGGCAATAATAATTTCTCCTATTTCTGGTCACCCGCTACAGGTTTGAACGCGGCTAACGTTCCTAATCCGATTTTGACTGTGAGTACCCCTCAGATTTACGCTGTGACGATCAGGGATTCTACGGGGAGATGTCAGTTTTCTTATCCTGTACGCATCAATATTTCTCCGGCCATGGATGCGGATGCCGGTAAGGATACCACATTGTGCAGCGTGGGCACTTTTACGGTGCAGGGCAGTGCGATAAATGCCGTACGCTTCCAGTGGTCGGCCCAGCGGAATTTTAGCACTATTATCGGGGAAAATGTGCGCCAGGCGGTTAATCTTACCCGAGGGAATAATCTCTTTTACCTCAGGACAACAGATGCCTTAGGATGCGTTGAAATTGATTCTGTTGCCATCCGGGCATTCCCGTTGCTTGCAAGCGTTCCTGCCAGCATTACCGCATGTTTGCCGGACGACAGAAAAGACATCACGGTAACGAATGGGGACCCTGGTCAAACACTCAGCTATCGGTGGTCGCCCTCCAACCTGATCATTTCTGACCCCAATGCAGGGCCGACTGCTATTATCCGTGCCCAGACAGGCGCCACGGTCAGCGTTGTGGTGACGAATCAGGCTGGATGTTCCGCTACGTTTAATACGCGGTTGGAGGTACTGAATCTTCCATCCATCCTCACGATTGAAGCGGCGAAGAACCCGATTAAAGAAGGGGAGACAACCACCCTTACCGTGCGAGGTTGCCAGGACTGTACAGTCGCATGGTCGCCTTCTACCGGGTTAGGTAATACCAATGGTGCCGCTGTTTCGGCAAGCCCTGACAAAACGACTACTTATGTGGCGACTGTGAGTAAGGCAGGCTGTGTGGACACCCTGAGTATTACGTTGGTTGTCGAGGAGTGCGTAGAACCTTTCGTGCCCAACGCGTTTACGCCTAATGGGGACAATATCAACGATATCCTGTATGCCAGGTTGAAAGATTACCAAGAAATGCGTATGATTATTTACAATCGGTGGGGCCAGGAGGTTTTTGATACGCGGGATCCGCAAGTTGGCTGGGACGGTACTTACCGGGGGCGTCAACTACCACCGGACGTATATGGTTATTATGTGTATGTGCTTTGTCCCAATGGAGCCGAATTTAAGAAGAGTGGCAGTATTTCTTTGATTCGTTAGATATCGGCGGGGTTATCTTTGGTTTTCACCAACGGTTCCTGTGCAGCGGCCTTTCCGATAATAATTTCCGCCTTCGGTGGGAAAATGTGCTATTGAATTGTGTCTTTTTTTCGATTTTGTGAAGCAAAATGGAAAAAAAGACACAATTCAGGTTTTTATTTGGCGTGTAGTACCAAAAAACGACTCATGAGACCGCCTTGGAATATTTTCGGGGCGATAAACTGAAAACAGACCACCTATCAGACATTCTCGTCAGACTTGTTGTAGCAGGGATTATCGTAGGTTGAAAAGGCTGTTTTTCAGGTACGTTTACCCATCGCGACAAGTCTATTTTCTAACCATTGGATAGCTATGAAATATTTGCGTGTATTGTTAGGGGGGCTAATGGGGTGGATAATTGCAGTACAGGCTTGCGGGCAGTGTAATTTGATCCACGACAAGATAGATGAATTCGACAGTACCCGTACAGTAGCTTCAAAACCGATAAATATCGGGTACATCATCCCAAGCAATTTTGAGACAGCGGATGGGCCAAAGATGGTAGAAGAGGGCAAACTGATGTTTTCTTATTCGGAGCGTGACAGTATCCATGCTTTCTTCCTGATTGTCGCCGTACAGGAAAGGGAATATCTTCGGGTGGACAATGACTATAATGTCTTACTCATGCTTGATGATAACCAGATCATCGAGCTGGTGAATTTTTCTGATCAGGGGATATTTGATTCGAATACGAATATGCGGTTGTATCAGCACACTTGTGTGGTACCCTTGGATTTATTTTATGCTTTGACCCATTTGAAAATTGCAAAAATCAGGATTAATTACCGCACGTACAAACATACCATCGAATTGAGCGGCCCGCAACAGGAGGGCTTTCGTGCTGCAGTCCGCTGCGTCGGGGAAGCATTAAAGATGCTGCAGATCCGGCCCTGACAGGTCAGGGGCTTTTCACACAACCCCAACCTCCCCGTTTGAAATAATATTTGGTACGAGGCTAATAAATCTCCAGGATTAATGGTTCCCCGGGGGGTAGCGGTAACGTTCCCTGGTTCAGGGGATAGACGGTGCCACTGAATACGTCCCTGGCCGTTGTTGCGCCCAGCAGGGCTTCCTGGAAGCGGTCTAACTTCAGGGAGAAGGGTTGTTCGTTTTTATTAAGGACGATCATCAATTTCTGGGCAGTGTTAAAGCGGAAGGTAACATAAGTACTTTGTTCAGGGACGAAGTGGAGTAATTTTCCGTCATGTATTGCGGTGGCTGTTTTGCGCCACTGAAGGAATTTCTTTAGCCATTGCTGGGTTTCGCTTGCTTTCGCAGGCAATCCTTGTCCGGTGAAGCCATTGGTTTTATCGCCGGGCCATCCTCCGGGGAAGTCGGTCCGTATTATTCCATGGTCCCCGTTTGGCGTATTGGTCATGAGGATTTCGGTACCATAGTAGATTTGTGGGGTACCGCGTGTAGTGAGGAGGAAAGCCAGCCCTTGCCTGAACCAGTTGAGATTTTCTTTGACTGCCGTGAAGAACCGGTCCATATCGTGATTATCGGGAAAAACAACCAGGTTATTGGGATGTGGGTAGAGATAATCGCTTGCGAGAATGCGATAGATCCGCACGAATCCGCTTTCCCAGCCATTTTCGCTTTGTAGCATGGCATCCCTGACGGCTTCCTGCAGTGGGAAATCCATGAGGCTGGGCAGTTTGGAAACATATCCATTCGGGTTGACCTTGCCGCTTTGCCAGAACGATACCTGGGCGGGATTGCCGGACCATTCTTCCCCGACGACATTGAAATGGGGGTATTCTTTTAGCACTGCCTCGTTCCAGTCGGCCATAAAGTGGATATCGGGATAGGGATAGGTATCCATTCGGATGCCGTCCAGGTCTGCATATTCGATCCACCAGATTGTATTTTGGATGAGATAGGTGGCCAGGAGCTTGTTGCGTTGGTTGAGGTCGGGCATTGTTTCGACAAACCAGCCATCTGAATTGCGTTTTGAATCGTAGGCGGAGGCGTAGGGGTCCTGAATCGTTTCGCGGCGGTGGTTGGTCGGTACGAACTGGCCGCCGAAATTGATCCAGTCTTTGGCGGGTAAGTCTTTCATCCACCAGTGCTCGGAGCCACAGTGGTTGAGGATCATATCCATAATTACTTTGACCCCTTTGGTGTGGGCTTTTTGGATTAACTCCAGATAGAGGGCGTTGCTGCCGAAGCGGGGGTCCACTTTGTAGAAATCGGTGATGGAATAACCGTGGTAGGAATATTCCCGCATATTATTTTCGAGTAGGGGGTTGAGCCAGATAGCGGTGAAACCCATATTGGCAATATAGTCCAGGCGTTCGATGATGCCTTTGATATCCCCACCGTGTCGCCCGCCTTTAAAGCTGCGGTTTAAGCGTTCCTGCATCCCTTCCGAGGAATCGTTTGACGGGTCGCCGTTGGCAAAACGGTCGGGGGTAATGAGGTACATCACGTCGGCCGGGGAAAATCCTTTGCGCTGGGCGGATGTCTGCTGCCGCTCCAGCAGCCGGTAGGCATATACCAGGCGGGTCTTGCCTTTTTCCTGGAACTGGATTTCGAAGGTGCCGGGTTTTGCCCCTGCAAGGTCGAGGTCAATGAAGAGATAGTTGGGGTTTTCGACGCTTGTGGCCTGTATCAGGCGCACGCCTGGATAATTCACTACCGGCCGCAAATCGGAAATCTGTCGCCCATACACCATAAGCTGTAGCTGTGTTTGTTGCATACCAGACCACCAGAATGCAGGTTCGACGCGGCGGAGCTCAGGCTGTGCCCAGGTATTGGCAATGCCCAGGAGCAGAAAGAAAAAAACTCCTGAAAAGCGTTTTTTAACGTACATAGCGCATATTGTTTTGGTAATGGCCAAATTTAAGGATTTTTTGGATACCTGCTTTCTACTGATGCCCGGCTTCATTAAAATGCTTTTTAAACAGGCTCAGGGGTGAAATTAAAACAAAAATAGGTTTTTTAAAAAAAATAAAATAAAAAGTTTATATTTGAACAGATTTGTTGTAGTAGATGAGTATGGAGATAAAAAAGGGCGATTTTCAGCCTGATATGATTCCTTTGCAACAAATCCGGTATTTTAAGAATGGGGTTGGCATCCCACTGCAGCAAATCTAAAGATAACCGCGATGATATTTGAACGGGCCATTTTACATTTGGACCTGGATGCGTTTTTCGCATCGGTGGAATGCCTGCGCAACAATGCCCTGAGTGGAAAGCCGCTGATTGTTGGGGGGTATAGCGGCCGGGGTGTAGTGGCCTCGTGCAGCTACGAAGCCAGGGCATTTGGGGTACGTTCGGCGATGCCGGTACAGATGGCGCTGCGTTTGTGCCCTGAAGCGGTCGTAGTACGTGGCGATATGGAGTTATACAGCAAATATTCGGGGCTGGTGACCGATATCCTGCGGGAGGAGGTACCGATACTTGAGAAGGCTTCGATAGATGAATTTTATGCGGACCTCAGCGGCATGGACCGGTATTTTGGCTGCTGGCGTTGGGCAGAGGGGCTTCGTGGCCGGATTTTGCGGGAAAGTGGCCTGCCCATATCCATGGCTTTGGCCGTCAATAAGCTGGTATCTAAAATCGGGGCCGGGGAGGCAAAACCCAATGGTGCAAGGCTTATAGCGGCGGGTACGGAAAAAGATTTCATCGCTCCGTTGCCAATAGGTAAGCTTCCTTCGGTAGGGGATGTCACTGCCCGGAAGCTCAACCTGATGGGCATACGGCAGGTGGGGCAATTACGTCAGATACCGCCGCAGTTGCTGGAACGGGAGTTCGGGCGCTTAGGTCCCCAGCTCTGGAAAAAAGCACATGCAGAAGACGACAGCCCTGTAATACCCGTTCACGAGCAAAAGTCCATGTCCACCGAACGGACTTTTGAGCGCGATAGTGCAGATATGTCCTGGCTCCGCGATCAACTCACCGCGATGGTCATGGAACTGGGCTATGAACTTCGGCGAGGTGGCCAGCTCACGGCCTGTATCACCGTGAAATTGCGTTATGCGGATTTCAACACGTTTACCCGACAGCGGCATATCCCTTATTCGGCTGGCGATAAGATACTGATACGCATCGCACACGAGCTGTTTGGGCAACTTTACGAGCGGCGGCAGCGGATCCGTCTGCTTGGTGTGCGGTTTGGCGACCTGGTATATGGCCGGCCTCAGCTCAGCTTATTCGAAGACACCCAGGAGGACGGCCAACTGATGGAAGCGCTGGACCGCATCCGTTCCCGCTTTGGGATGGGGGCGGTGAAGAGGGCGTCCATGATAGACCCTCCGTAGGACGTAGCTTTTTTATACATGAAAACGCCAGAGCTCAAATGCCTCCTTCTCGAGCCGCTCCCGATGGTCTGGATGGGCGATGTTGATCATTGAGCGGATGCGCTCGCGGATGCTGCGGCCGTACATTTCCGCAACACCGTATTCGGTTACGATGTAGTGTACGTGCGCACGGGTAGTCACGACGCCTGCACCGGTATTGAGGGTGGAGACGATACGGCTGAGGCCTTTTGCCGTAGTGGAGGGCAGGGCGATGATCGGTTTGCCGTGGTCGGAGAGCGCTGCACCGCGCATAAAGTCCATTTGCCCGCCAACACCGGAATAGATGCTGGTGCCGATAGAATCAGCACAGACCTGTCCGGTGAAATCTACTTCCAGGGCACTGTTGATAGCCGTCACTTTGGGGTTTTGGCGGATTACCGCGGTATCGTTGACGTACTCCACGTCCAGGAAACGCACGAGCGGGTTGTCGTTGACGAAGTCATAGAGTTGCTGCGAACCCATCATGAAGCTGGTGACGAGGTAGTTGCGGTGCTTGACCTTGTGCTGGTTGGTGATCACACCTTTTTCGACCAACGGAAGGACGCCATCGGCGAACATTTCCGTGTGGATGCCGAGTTCCTTGTGGTTGGTCATAGCGGCGAGGGCGGCATTGGGAATGGCACCGATGCCCATTTGCAGTGTGGCACCGTCATCCACGAGTTCTGCTACAAACTGGCCGATACGGGTTTCGGTCTCATCGGGCGGAGGGGGCAGAAATTGCGGGAGCGGATAGTTGACTTCCGTTATTTTATGGAACTTACTGACATGGATATTGCCGTCGCCCATGGTACGCGGCATGTTGGGGTTAATCTCGGCAATGAGCTTCTTTGCCGTTTGTGCGGCGGATAAGGTCGTATCCACAGAAATCCCCAGGCTGCAGAAACCGTTTCTGTCAGGGGGGGACACCTGCAGGAGGGCAGCATCGAGTTGTACGATGCCTCTGCGGAACAAACGCGGGGTTTCGCTCAGAAAGACGGGGATGAAGTCTGCCCGCCCTGCCTGTACGGCCTTACGCATATTGGCACCAACAAACATATTTTTCACGAGGAAGCTTTTACTGTACTGCTCTTCCCCATAAGGTGCGATCCCCTCGGTATGCAACTGGTAGATTTCGATGTTCCGCAGGTCATCGGCCCTTTGTACCAGGGCTTTAATGAGTACTTGCGGGGCAGCGGCAACGCTGTGGATATAAACTTTATCGCCGGAACGGATGATCGAAACGGCTTCCTCCGGGCTTACTGGATGAAAATTTTTTGTGTACATGGCAATTGAGCTTTTTTCGCGGCGCAAGTTACTGCCGATAGTGAAAATGTTGTCCCTGAAAATGTCAGGAAAATTGGTGATTTTTGTTCATGGGTACGTTGAAAAGTTAATTGGTGCCGCAGGTGGTGGAACGCCTTGCCTTCCCGCTTTTGTGGGTGGAGGCGTTCGGCAGGCATACGGTACACGACGAAAGTATTTGAGACAAAACAAATTTGCGTTGCCATGGGCTCAACCCAATTGCCAGTCCTTTCCGGGGCGCACAGTATTTTTTATTATTTACTACTGCTGGCTACCGGGATGGTGGCATTACAGGTGATTACGACCGGTGTGTTATTTTTCTTTAAACGCAGCGGGGAAATGCGTGCGAATGCTTGTTTCGGTACGGTACTCATCGCTTTTGGCCTGACGCAGATACACTATATTTTCCTGATTACGGGTTTTTCCCGGCAATTTCCGGTTTTTTCGGTACTGCCTTTATATTATACCTTATTATTCCCTCCCCTGCTTTTTTATTATATCAAACTGAGCCTGTATCCGGCTTATCGCTTCCGCTGGACGGATGCCAAGCATTTTTTCCTTCCCCTGGGTCAGTTCCTGTTTTTTGTATTACTGACAATATCCAATACCTCGGTTTTGCTGGAGCGGGAATTTTTCAACCCCTTTTATGGCGGTGTGGAGACAGCGCTTTACCTGGCGACATTTTTCGCGTACCTGTATTTTGGCTATCGGTTTATCCGGCAGAAACGGCAGCATTTGCGGCTTGGAGCGGAAGCAAAACTAACCCGCTACCTGGGGAAGCTCGTCAAGGTATTGGTTTTTTTATTATGCGTACATTCGGCATTGGTGGTAAGTGATTTTCTGGGATATGAAATATTACAACTCAACCTTCGATTTTTTAAGCCATTTGCCGCCGTAGGTATCCTGTCGTTTACGGGAATGGGTTTGTGGCTCGGCATTTACGGCTTTCAGGTACTGATTTGGGGCAGAAAGGTTTTACGCTGAACTGGCTGGCTGCTCAGAGGGTAGCCCATATCCATTCCAGGACTTTTTGCATTTCAGTGCGCAGGGGGTTGGCACTATCAATAAAATTGTTGTGCATAAAGCTGAAAATCAGTACTCTGTCTTTCTTTGTCCTGATATATCCGCTCAGGCAATGCTGGTTGGCCAGGCTGCCGGTTTTTGCGAAAACATAAGGCTTTTCTTTGCCCCCATACCAGGAGCGGATCGTACCCGACTGCCCCCCGGCAGGAAAAATGGAGAAGAGGCGTTCGTGAGGGACTTCCTGGTAAAGACGGTCCAGCAGTGTGGTGATGGTGCGGGGCGTAAAAAGGTTATAACGGGATAGCCCGGAGCCATCCGCCCAGTTGAGGGTATCCGGAAAACCACCGAAGAGCTGTGCTTTTGCATATTGGATGACATCAGCCGTATTGAGCTTTCCGTCAAATAATTTGGCGGCGCACATAAGCATTAACTGTTCGGCCAGGAAATTATCGCTTTCCTGCATGAAACGGCGCAGTAGGGTATCCGGGAGCGGGGCATACAGGGTCCGGAATGATGGCAAGCTATTTACCCATTCTTCTGCCGGAAATACCTTTAGCCCCAGGGTGTCGGCAAGGAGTTTGCGCACTGCTGCCGGGGAGTGATTATAGGGCAAAGCACGCGAGAACCCCGGGGTACTTGCAGCCGCATCATTGTAAAAAAAGCGGTCTCCATTTTCCTCCCGCCATATCTGCGGGGATTTTGATACATTATCTGTACCCATATTTAGCAGGGTGGAAAAATAGCGGGGATACACCTGAAGCCCCCGGCTGGCAGGGTCCTGCTTAAAATATACGAGGTTACTGTACAGCGGAAAAGAAGTTTTCTCCACCTGATACGCATACCGGTAATCTGCCCAGGACCAGCCCGGGCCGAAGTGATCGTCCTTAAAATTATCTTCGGAAAAAAGCAGGAAGTGCTTTGGGGCGGAAAGAATGTCCCAGCCCTGGCGGTTGTCCTGGAAATCAGGGTGCAGGAACAAGGGGTTGCCAGTGCCTTGTACCACGAGCATCCCATCGCTTTCGCCATAACGCAGCACTGGCATACTGTCACCCAGGATTTTCAGGGCGGTGTACAGGGTGAAGATCTTGGTATTAGAGGCTGGCGTAAAGTATTTAAAGGCATCTTTTTGGTACAACATCGCCTTTTTTGCGGGGTCATAAAGCGCGAAGCCGGTAAAGAACTGCGAAAAGATACTGGATTCCCGGATCATGACGTCCAGGGTGCGCTGGATCCGCTTGTCCATGTACTGCGCGTGAGCGGAAGATGTGTATAATAAAAAAAAGTACAGAAGTGGGAATTTTAATAATTTAGCAGCTTTTACAGGCATCATGATCCGGAGCTTTGATGAAAAAGATGGCTTGTCGGCACCAAACTTAAGGTTTTTCTGTTGGACTTGCTTTAGATGGGCATAAAAATTCCCGGACAGTTGAATGGCCTGGCACTAAGGTCAAAATGTTTTTCCATGACGATGTTTTTTGATAAAAGGTCCTTTCTGTTCAAGGTTTTATTTAGTGCGGCTTCAGTACTGGTATTCCTTGGGCGAACGCCCCCGGCACACGCACAACAGTCTGCATTACAACAGGAGGCCTATCGTGCTGCACTCGCTCAGACGGTGCTGTTGCGCAACGAGGGGGGGCTCATCCCTTTGAAACGGCTCGATTCGCTGCGTATCGGACTGCTGCGCCTGGGACAGGGGGGAGGGACTGGTATTTTTCAGGATTTTCTGGAGAAGTATTCGGTAGCCGATGTCATTACACTTCCTGAAGACGCCGGGGAAAGTGCGATCGCCGAACAGCTCGCAGCATACAATTTATTGATTTTTTGCTTTCAGGACGGGCCTGCCGCACCGTCTCCCGGTACTGCCGGGCAGGTGGCGCTAAAGCTTGCTTTGGGTAAGCAAAAGGTTATCCTTGCGGTTTTTGACCCTGCGCAGTATTTTGTTGAACTTGCAGCCGCGGGCAGTGCCGACGGGCTGCTTGTCGCCTCCGGCGACTTTTACGGGCAATCGCTGGCCGCACAGTTGATTTTTGGGGGCGTATCTTCGTCTGCCCGTCTGGCGGTTGATTTAGGCCCGGGGTTTCCTGCGGGCGCAGGTATGGACAGCCCTGCTGCCGTCCGCCTGGGCTATGCCCCTCCGGAGATTGCCGGCCTCAACGGTCAGTTACTGCGCGACAGCATCGAGGCAATTATAGAGGCCGGAAGGGCAAACTTTGCATATCCGGGGGCACAGGTGCTGGTTGCAAAGGATAATAAAATCGTTTATCACCAGGCTTTCGGAAACCATACTTATGAAGAGTCGCGCCCTGTGGGACTGGACGACCTCTATGATTTTGCTTCCGTTACAAAGATATCTGCCGGGCTTCCGGCACTGATGGAGTGGTATGGCCAGGGGCGTTTTGATCCGGACGCACCATTGTCGAGATACCTGCCCGAAACCAGGGGGAGCAATAAGGCAGACCTTTCCATGCGGCGTATCCTCACGCATACCGCACGGCTCATGGCCTGGATCCCCTTTTGGCGCGGGACGCTGAAAGGGCAAAGCCGGAACCCCTGGCAAAAAGGCTGGAACGGGACGCGCGATAATGATTTCAGGTTTAAAGCCCGCACCTTTCGATCCGATTCATCTTCGGCATATCCGGTATTCGTGACCGACAGCCTATGGTTGCACCGTCGGTATGATCGGTTGATTTTCCGGTCCATCTACCGTTCGCCCCTCAATGAAAAGCCAGGTTTTGTGTATTCCGACTTTTTCTTCTACACGGTGCCCAGGATCGTCAGGTATCAGACGGGTATAGATTTTGAGACCTATCTGAAAACCCGCTTTTACCGGCCATTAGGGGCCCATACCCTCACCCTGAACCCGCTGCGGTTTTATCCTTCGACACGTATCGTACCAACCGAAAGAGATACTTTTTTTCGGATGAAACTGCTGCACGGGACAGTACACGACGAAGGTGCCGCGATGTTGGGCGGTATATCGGGACACGCAGGGTTGTTCGGATCGGCCAACGACCTTGCCAAGCTCATGCAGATGTACCTGAATTTCGGCACCTACGGTGGGGAGCGCTTCATCGAAGAAAGCGCATTGCGCGAATTCACCCGTTGCCAATACTGTGATGAGGGCATACACCGCGGCCTCGGCTTTGACAAACCCACGTTGAAGTATAATCCTGCTGCAGCTTCCTACGCATCACAGGCATCTCCCCGGAGTTTCGGGCATACCGGCTTTACGGGCACCTATACCTGGGCCGATCCGGAGCGCAGGCTCCTCGTCATTATATTTACCAATCGGGTATATCCTACACGACAAAGCCGGCAGTTGCTCGATATGGGCATCCGGCGCCGTGTCCATGAAGTGGTATATTCAGCTATTCAAAACTGAACATGCAATCGAAGCAACCTATAATCAGGCGTTTTCGGGAAGGACTACAATCGCGCACAGCGTTTTTTCAGGAACATTGGCATAGGTTTTCGGGGCATTTGCCCCGTCTGGCCAAATTTGTCCAGTGGGCTACGTTTTCTTTTCTGGTATTCTTGGCCGTTCTCCTGCTTTTTATATTCGCCATTTCCCTGACGATACCTTCTGCAAAAAAACTTGAGGGTATGCAGGCAGATATTGCCTCGACAGTCTATTCTGCAGATTCCATCCCCGTTCAAATCGGACTTTATTTCAAAGAGTTTCGCATCGTGGCCACTTATGAGGAGATTGCGCCAATGACCTTTAATGCCCTGGTCGCTACCGAAGACGAACGCTTCTTCCAGCATAAGGGGATTGATTACCGGGCATTGGGCCGCGTCTTGGTCCGTTCTATCCTGCGCGGCGACCGTTCCGGCGGTGGAGGCAGTACGATCAGCCAGCAATTGGCAAAAAATATGCTTCCACGCAGGAGCTTTCCCGTTGCTTCGCTACCCATTAACAAAATCCGGGAGATTATTATCGCAAGACGCCTGGAGCGGGTTTATGATAAAAAACAAATTCTCGCTTTATACCTGAATACGGTGCCTTTCCCTGAAAATGTATATGGGATCAATATCGCCGCACAGCGTTTTTTTAGTAAAAAGCCTTTCGAACTCAGTATTGTCGAAAGTGCAACTTTGGTGGGCACCCTTCGGGCAACGACTTTCTATAACCCCTTAAAGTATCCTGAACGCGCCCGCCAGCGCAGGAATGTGGTGTTAGAGCAGATGTATAAAAATGGAATGCTCAGCCAGGCCAAACTCGAAGCACTGCAGCAGCTTCCCCTGGAACTGCGCTACAATCCTGCAGCAGCGAACGAAGACCGGGCACCGTACTTCCGGGAATTTCTTCGCCGGGAGCTGGAACGGTTACTCGACGGAATCCGCAAGCCCGATGGAGAACCCTATGACCTTTATAAGGATGGACTTAAAATATATACTTCGCTTCATACGGGTATGCAGGCCATTGCCGAAGAATCCGTCGCTCAGCATCTGTCGGAAATACAGAAAAAATTTGACCAGCACTGGAGAGGCTCCAGCCCCTTCTGGCATAATAAAAAAACCGTAGAGCTCTTCAAGCGCAATTCGATGCGCTATAAATTGCTCAAAGCGGCGGGTAAGGGCGAAGGGGAAATTGACCGGATTTTCGAACAAAAAATAAAAATGAAGATTTTCACCTGGGATGGTGAAAAAGAAGTCGAAATGTCCCCCCTCGATTCTGTCCGCCATCATCTGGGGTTGCTGCAGGCCGGGTTTATGGCCATGGATCCCTACACCGGGTTCATCCGCGCCTGGGTAGGAGGGATCAACTACGATTATTTTCAGTTTGATCATATATTGGCCAATCGTCAGCCGGGCTCTGTTTTTAAGCCTGTGGTATATGCCCAGGCACTCCGGGAAGGCATTCCCCCCTGCGATCAAATTCCCAACTTCCCGGTGACTTATCACGAATACGCCAAAGGGGATTGGGCAATCAGGGATCGGAGCAGGGAGGATCCGGACCCTCACATCGTTATAGAAGCAGGTATAAAACGAGACCTGGATGATTGGGCCCCGCAAAACGCCGATGGCATCTATGGGGGGTCCTATTCTCTTGAGGGTGCCCTGACGAACTCCGTCAACACCGTTACGGTATCGCTTATCATGCAGATGGGTGTAAAAAAGGTCGTTGAACTGGCGAAATCCCTGGGTATTGAGACCAAAATCCCTGTAGAGCCCTCTATTGCCCTTGGCACAGCGGAATTGCCCCTGTACGAAATGATACAGCCTTTCGCCGCCTTTGCCAGCGAGGGCCGGCGGGTCAGGCCAGTGGCAGTGCTGAGGATCGAAAACCACGCCGGGGAAGTGATTTTCTCGGCAAATCCCCGCACGGAACAGGTTATTTCTGCCGAAGAGGCCAATACCATGACCCGTATGCTGCAGTCGGTGGCCAGTGCGGGTACCGCAAGCCGTCTGCGCTGGATGTATAATGTCACGGACGTGCCCGTAGCCGGCAAAACGGGCACCTCGCAGAACCATGCCGATGGGTGGTTTATCGGCTATACGCCAAAGATTATTGCAGGGGCCTGGGTAGGAGGCGATTCGCCCCTGGTCCGCTTCCGCAATTTTGAAAATGGCCAGGGTGCAGCGACGGCGCTGCCGGTGGTGGCGATCTTCATGCGCAAAGTCCTCGATAATCCCGCCCTCTACAACTGGCATGGCGGAAGTTTTCCGCTGCTAAGCCCTGAACAAACCAAAAAGCTGGCCTGCCCCCTGCGGATACCTTCCCCTGAGGAACTGCTTGCCGATTCACTGGCAAGGGACAGCCTGATGCGGTTGGAGGGGCTGCAACTCGATCTGGAAAATATCGAACAATAATCATGTATAAAATATTTTGATCATGGCAAAATTCACATTGAAGGTTAACGGCAAGCGCCGTCAGGTGGAGGTAAGTCCCGATACCCCGCTTCTCTGGGTATTGCGCGATCACCTGGACCTTACCGGTGCGAAATATGGCTGCGGTATAGGCCAGTGTGGTGCATGTACCGTCCATATCAACAATGAACCCATGCGTTCCTGCGCCCTTCCCGTAGAGGCTGTCGGCAACGCCGACATCACGACGATCGAGGGGTTATCCAAAAACGGCGATCATCCCGTACAGATGGCGTGGAAAACGATTGACGTACCGCAATGCGGCTATTGCCAGGCGGGCCAGATTATGACGGCTGCCGCTCTGCTGAAGAAAAACCCCGCGCCTGACGATGCAGATATTGATGTGGCGATGCAAGGCAATATTTGCCGCTGTGGTACTTACCAGCGCATCCGCGAAGCAATCCATTTTGCAGCCAAAAAATCCTAATCATGACGAACTCAGAAAACCTTTTTCAATATGACCGCCGCAGCTTCCTAAAGGTTTCCGCTCTTGCCGGCGGTGGCTTGCTCGTCGGCGTGCAGTGGCTCTATGGCCGGTCGGCAGACGAGCTTCCGAATGACGGAGCTGCCCGATTTAATGCTTATGTGAAAATTTATCCCGATGGGCGTATCGTGATCATGTCCCCCAATCCTGAGATCGGGCAAGGCGTCAAGACTTCGATGCCAATGATTGTGGCGGAAGAACTCGATGCCGACTGGAGCAAAGTGACCGTAGAACAGGCACCGCTCGATACGGTACTGTACACCCGCCAGGTGGCAGGCGGTAGCGGTTCGATTCGTGCTTCCTGGACAACGCTGCGCAAAGCGGGCGCTACTGCCCGGGCGTTATTGGTCATGGCCGCCGCACAGCAGTGGCAGGTCAATCCTGAAGAATGCACTACAGCGAACAGCGTGGTCAGGCATCCTGCAAGTGGGCGCGAGCTTGGATATGGGCAGCTTGCCACAGCAGCAGCGGCCCTTACCCCTCCAGGCGCCGTATCGGTGAAACGCCGTGCTGATTTCCGCTTGCTGGGTAAATATGTCCCCAATGTTGACAACCACGGGATCGTTACAGGCGAAAAACTCTACGGTTTTGACGTAAAACGCGAGGGGATGCTGGTGGCCGTAGTAGCACGCCCGCCTGCTTTTGGAATGAAGCTAACGGATCTGGACGACAGAGCAGCAAAGTCCGTACCGGGTGTGCAGCAGGTTATCCGCTTTGGAAACAAAGTGGCCGTACTCGCCAATACGACCTGGGAGGCCAAAAAAGGGCGCGATGCCCTTGTGCTGCAATGGACACCGGAAGGAACGCTGGAAGACACCGCACAGCACGATAAAGCACTGCAAGACCTCCTGGAGCGTGCCCCCGAGCGCCCGTTCCGCAAAGATGGGGATGCGGGGACGGCTTTTGCGCAGGCTGCCCGCATCGTCGAGGCGTCTTACGCTTGTCCCTTCCTTCCACACAATGCGATGGAGCCCCTGAATTTCTTCGCCCATGTCCGTGCTGACGGCGTAGAGCTGATTGGCCCGACCCAAACGCCGGAGCGGGCACGAAACGATGTGGCTAAGTTACTCAATATGGACAGCAGCAAGGTCACGGTGCAAATGACCCGGCAAGGGGGCGGTTTCGGTCGTCGCCTGAATGCCGATTATGCTGTGGAAGCCGCAGAAATCTCTAAGCTCGCGCAGAAACCGGTAAAAGTGGTTTGGATGCGGGAAGATGATATGGGCGGCGGTATCTACCGGCCCGCATGCAAGTATATTTATCGGGCCGCCCTCGACGCACAGGGAAAGGTCGTCGGGTTCCATTTGCGTGGCGCAGGAATCAATGTCGGCAACCCGACCCGCGAAAACAACTTCCCGGCAGGGGCATTGGCAAACTTGCTCATCGAAGGCCATAACCTCGAATCTAAAGTGACTACCGGACCCTGGCGGGCACCTGTGCATAATTTCATCGCTTTTGCCGAGCAGAGTTTCCTCGATGAGGTAGCTCTTGCAAGCGGTCAAGATCCTGTACAGATGCGTCTGGACCTCCTGGATCAGGCAAAGGCAAATCCAGTGGGCAAAATAGAGTACGATGTCGAAAGGTTTAAAGGTACAATACGGCTGGCAGCGGAAAAAGCAGGTTGGGGCAACCCCCGACCAGGCGTTTTCCAGGGCTTTAGCGCGTATTATTCGTTCAATTCGTATGTCGCACAAGTCGTGGAAGTCGTATTGGAGCATAACGTACCGAAAATCAGCCGGGTCGTCTGCGCAGCGGATTGCGGTATCCTTATCAACCGCAGTGGTGCCGAAAACCAGATTGAAGGGGGCATTGTAGATGGTCTTGGCCATGCGATGTTCAGCCAGCTTACTTTGAAGGATGGGATGGCGGAACAAGTGAACTTCGACCGTTATCGCCTGATCCGTATGTCCGAGGCGCCCTCGGTGGAAGTACACTTTGTGGACAGCGAAGAGTCGCCTACCGGGCTTGGAGAGCCTGCCCTGCCCCCGCTGGCTGCTGCTTTTACCAATGCGGTATTTCGCGCGACCGGCCAGCGCCTGCGCGACCAGCCGTTTTTAAAGCCCGGACAAAATGCCCTCTTAGGATAGCTTTTCAATAGGCTTGTTGCGACGGGATTATCGTGAACGGTGAAAATAGTACACCAGTGCACTGCCCCGTCGCAGCAGGCTTGCTTTCTTTTTGGTGTGCCCAATCCCCCCGGTGCAATAACCCCGCCGTTTAGCCGTTTAAAAGGGTTGTTGCGGGGCTATATGAAATTTTGCCCCCGGCAGGGAATATTTTTTTCAAAACGACGCTGTCGCATAAGTATTGAGGTTGTGTAATATTTTTCTTGAGGCTGTCTCATAAGAAGAGGCTGTCTCGTAAGTATTTTGCCGCCCTCGGTGGCAGAATAAATTTTTTTCAGGCGCCGTTTTAATTGATTTTGCGAAGCAAAATCAATTAAAACGGCGCCTGAAAAGACATTCTTTGGCGGCGAAGGCCGCCAAAGGACTTATGAGACAGCCGCTAAAATTTTTGAAACCGGCGTTTCAAAAAAATATTCTTTGGCGGCATTCGCTGCCAAAGAATGTGAGCGACAGCCTCTACTTTTCACACAACTCCCAAAAAGTTTTTTACACAACCTCATTTCCATGCAGAGCGTATATGCCTGGAATCCAGCGGCAGAAATGAGCGACACGATGTTGAAAAGACTGATTTTTGTATTTTCCCTTTCGATGGCGGCAGTTGTACTGTATGCTCAAAGGGGATGGGAGGCAGGCTTTTTTGCGGGCACTGCTTTTTATTTTGGGGACCTGAACACCAACTATAGTCTTGCGCTGCCGAATGCAGCGGCAGGGGCGATGGCGCGCTTTAATTTCAATGAGCGGGTGTGCTTCCGTTTAGCGGCCACAGCTGGTCGGGTCGAGGGGGACGATGCGCGCTCGAAGAATATTTACGAAAAAGCCCGCAACCTGAGCTTCCGCTCCCCCGTTACCGATGCAAGTGCTCTGCTGGAGTTCAATTTCTTACCCTATATACATGGCAGCAGGGATTTTTTTTTCACCCCCTATGTTTTTGGTGGTTTCACCTTGTTTTCTTTTGATCCTGCTGCCCTTTATGACGGGGAGTGGGTTTCTCTTCGTCCTTTAGGTACAGAGGGGCAATTCAAGGGGGAGGAATACTATACTGTGCAAACGGCGCTGGCGTATGGAGGGGGGATTAAACTGGACCTGGGCAGTTCCTGGAGCCTTAATGCCGAGCTTAGTGCGCGGAGTACCCAGACGGATTACCTGGACGATGTCAGTACCGTTTATACGGATAAGCGGAGCCTGCTGCGTTCGAGGGGTGATATTGCCGTAGCTCTTTCTGACCGCTCCCTGCGCCTTCCGGGCCTGGAAGACAGCCGTCTCGGACTGCCGGGGACCCAGCGTGGCAACAGCAAGACCAAAGATGCGTATGTCTTTCTTCAGGCCGGCCTGGTCTATTATTTTGGCTCCCTGCGCTGTCCGAGTGCTATGGGAGGCCGGAGATAAAACGCATCCGGGACAGACAAATTCCGGCCTTTGACAAAACCTGAATGGGCTGGCACTTGTATTTAATATAAATGCTATCTGATATGCCTATTTTTGGAGCCCTAATCAACCGGAACAAGACATTGGGAGGAATGCTCGAGCAACGCTTCCTCCTTACCTCGCCCGCCGGGCACCAGGAAAATACCCTTCGAAGGCTGATCAACCGGGCAGCCCCGACGATTTTTGGCCAGTATTACGATTTCAGGGAAATTCTCAGAAGCGACAATGTCGTCCAGGCTTTTCAGGATAAAGTACCGCTGTTCGATTATGATACGATGCACCGGCAGTGGTGGCACATGTCCCTGAACGATGTAGAAAATGTCACCTGGAAAGGCCGGATAAAATTTTATGCCCTTAGCTCGGGCACTGCTGGTGCCCCCAGTAAACGTATCCCCGTCAGCGATGATATGCAGCGTGCAATGCGCCGTGCGGGCTTCAAAATGTTCTTTGCACTACCGCGCTTCGATATTGATCCACAGCTCTTCACCAAAGGCATGATGATGCTGGGGGGGTCGAGCGATCTCGTAGATGAAGGCGGGCACTATATTGGCGACCTGAGCGGTATTAACGCCAGTAAACCTCCGGTATGGCTGCGCCCCTATTATAAGCCAGGCTCGCGGATCGCAAGGATCCGGAGCTGGGATGAGCGGATCGCAGAAATCGTCAAAAAAGCGCCTGAGTGGGACGTGGGCTTCATCGTCGGGATACCCTCCTGGCTACAGCTTATGATGGAGCGCATCATCCACCATCATAAACTGGAATCAATCCACGATATCTGGCCTAGTCTGCGTGTTTGCGTACACGGCGGTGTACATTTCGAGCCCTACCGGAAGGGTTTCGAAAAAATCATGAAGCACCAGCTAATCTATATGGATTCGTATCTGGCCTCTGAAGGCTTTATTGCTTTTCAGGACCGCCCCGATACGCGGGCTATGAAAATGTTACTGAACAATGGTATTTTCTTCGAGTTTATTCCCTTCAACAGCAATAACTTCGATGAGGAAGGCAATATTATCGGTTCCCCCGCAACCTTGTCCATCGGGGAAGTGGAAGAGAATACCGACTATGCCCTGGTGCTGAGTACCTGCTCGGGTGCATGGCGCTACCTGATCGGCGATACCGTGCGTTTTACGGATAAATCCCGTTCGGAAATCATCATCAGCGGGCGGACCAAGCATTATCTGAGTATCTGTGGCGAGCACCTTTCTATTGATAATATGAACGAGGGGGTACAGAAAGTGGAAGAGGTGCTGAACGTGAGTATCCCGGAATTCACGGTTTCCGCGATCAAGTCCGGCAATTTTTTCACACATAAATGGTATCTCGGTACGGACGTCACCGTGGATCCCTCAAAGGTGATTCCTGTTCTGGACCAACGGCTCAGGGAAGTGAATGATGACTACGGGATCGAGCGTGCATCGGTACTGAAAGATATCCAGTTGGAAGTGATTCCTGTTTCCCTGTTTTATAAATGGCACGAGCGGCAGGGAAAAATGGGTGGGCAAAATAAATTTCCGCGCGTACTGAGGCATGAGCGCTTTCGGGAGTGGGAGGAGTTCGTTGCGGCTAATCGCTGAATTTGTGTCTCGGCTTTTACTTCAGCGGCAAGCCATGAAATAAATTAAGGTGTATGGGTTTTTTTTGGGAAGGGATTAAAATCGGGGTTGTACTCACCCTTATGATCGGGCCGCTATTTTTTACCCTGGTACAAACTGGTATCGAAGAAGGTTTCAAAGCAGGGGCAATTGTTGGTGCGGGAATATGGGTAAGCGACTTCCTGTTCATCCTGCTGGTCTATGGGGGGACGTCGGTGATCGCGCAGCACCTGCACGGCCTGAATATTTTTATGGGTGTCGGGGGTAGTGCGCTGCTCGCGTCTTTCGGCCTGGGTCAGTTGCTCACCTCCCCAAAAGGTTCTTTTCTGCAAGACGCGGGAGGGAGGATTTTATCCGGCAGGCGTTCAAGCTCTGGTTTATCGCTATGGATGAAGGGCTTCCTCATCAATACGGTGAACCCTTTTACCTTGTTTTTTTGGCTGGGCCTGATTGGTGCGGTCGCGGTCAGGGAGGTATGGTCGCCCCGCGATGCCGTGGCTTTTTTTGGTGGCATTCTCAGCGTCATCGTAGTCGGGGATCTGGCAAAAGTGCTATTGGCAAAAAAGATACGCAGGATAATGCAGCCTGTTCATTTGCTCTGGCTACGCCGGATTTCCGGTGCAGCGTTGATTGCTTTCGGTGCCGTTCTGTTCGTGCGTTCCTTATTCTGATGGAGCCGCTCTTTCCCACGCTTTTACCCTGGGGTTCATGATGCGGAACCATACCGGGGGGATCAGCGACAGGATAATGGAGGTAGGATAGCCAAAAGGCAGTTGAGGGCTTTCTTCAAAATGCCGGAGTACCTGGTATTTGCGTGTAGCTTTATAATGATGATCGGAATGGCGGGTCAGTTCATAAAGAAAAATCCTTCCCGCTTCGTGATTGGAATTCCAGGAATGCGCCGGATTTACCGGCTCGTAACGTCCGGAGGCCAGTTTTTTCCTGCGCAGGCCATAATGTTCAATATAGTTTACGCTTTCCAGCATTAAGATCCCAAAAACGGCGATCGCCAGGGCGTAGGGCACGAGTTGCCAGCCCCAAAAAATGCCAATTGCCGCTAGGTAGGCCACCTGAATAAGCTGGAACCAAAGCATTTCGTTCGATAGGCCCCAAAGGGGTTTTTTCTCGTGTCGGAGCCGCCCGGACTCCAGCTTCCACGCATTGAAATATCCGCCGATAACCGAGCGCAGCCAGAAACGATAAATAGGCTCATCATATTTTGCAGAGGCCGGGTCTTCATCGGTACCTACGTTTTTGTGGTGACCGCGATTGTGCTCGATATTGAAGTGCATATACAAAGCACTTAATAAGAGGACTTTAGACAGCAGTTGTTCGGCCGGATTATCGCGATGCCCCAACTCGTGGGCTACGTTAATCCCGATGGTGCCTACGATTAAGCCTACACTGCAAGTCATGCCGATGATTTCGTAAACCGCGAGGCCCCCCTGCTGAATGGTGTACAAATAATATCCAATCAGTACATACAGAATGGGAAGGTTCAGGTAAAGCAGCCAGTCAAAAATCGCAGAAACCGTCTTGTCCTTTTCTTCAGCTTCGCTTAAATTGGCTTTTGACTGTGGCCCGATGAGCTCCAGGATAGGGATGAGTACAAATCCTACATAGATACCTGCAAATGACCAGTGGCCTTTAAAAAAAATACCTGCCAGGGCGGCAAGAGGCGCGGTGTAGGCGATGAGATATTTCCAGTCGGTCTTTTTCATAGAAAAAAAGGATTTGGTCAAAAATAGGTATTTCCCGAATGGTTTTCCTGCTAAAAATAATTCCGGTCCCAAAACCCTCCGGGGTTAACGGTGTTTAGTTTACGAAATTTTTTGGGTCTGGGATCATCGCAAAGCCAGCGAATCACCAATCTGACCCTTTCACATTTTTCATGGCCCGAAGGGCCCGTTGACTATCTTATGTTTTAATTATGAGCAAAGTATTTGACTTCTTCCCGCTGGAAATAAAAGAAGCGCGTACCGAAAATAGCGAGGCGATCACTCTTTTTTTTAAAATTCCGGCTGACCTCAAAGAAACTTTTTCTTATTTGCCCGGACAGTACCTCACCCTGAGGATTGTACTGGAAGGGCAGGAATATCGTCGGGCCTACTCCATGTGCAGTAGCCCGCTGGAACCAGACCTGGCGATTACGGTAAAACGTGTGCCCAAGGGAAAAATCTCCAACTATCTGAACGACACCGCCAAGGCCGGGCAGACACTCGATGTGATGCCCCCGCAAGGTCGTTTTACCCCTTCACTTGCTCCTGAAAAACGCAACACCTATTATTTCTTTGGTGCAGGTAGCGGGATTACACCATTGATGTCTATCCTCAAAACAATCCTGGAGGAAGAACCCCAAAGTACAGTGTACTTACTATACGGCAACAGAAACGAGGCATCTATTTTGTTCCGCGACGAACTTGGGCATCTGGAAAAGCGCTATGAAGGCCAGCTCAAAGTAGTACATACCCTGAGCCGCCCACAGGCCGATAAACCAAAGGGGCTGGCAGGGCTTTTTTCCAAGGGACAGACAGCGTGGGAGGGATGGAAAGGCCGGATAGACGCAAAGGCCGTAAATGCTTTTCTCGCAGCATATCCGGCTTCGGCTAAACAACCCATTTGTTTTATCTGCGGGCCTGGCGATATGATCAATGCCGCTGCTGACGTCCTCCGCACGGCAAATATCCCGGAGCAAAATATTTTCACGGAGCGTTTCGAAAATGTTTCGTCCGGTGACGTACCACATATCAAGGGAGTTGAGGGGGCACAGGTGACGGTCCACTGGCAAAAACGAACTTATGAGGTGACCGTACCAGCAAAAAAGACTATCCTCGACGTACTGATATCCGAAAGGATTAACCCTCCTTATTCCTGCACATCGGGAGCCTGCTCGACGTGTATGGCAAAAGTACTCAGGGGAGAGGTGAAAATGGAAGCCTGCTACTCCCTCGACGAAGACGAAGTACAGGCAGGATATATCCTGACTTGCCAGGCACACCCAAAAACTGATGTCGTAGAAATATCCTATGATGCGTGATACCGATTTATACGGTCCGTTTTACCGCTTGTACCCTGCGTATAAAATTAAATTTTCTTTGACAGTCCCGTAGCCCCTTTTCTCTATAATAAATCGTAAATTTACACGTCTTCCGAAAGTAGAAATTTAAACCGGCCTGTTGCGACGGCCCTGCGTTGCAAAAATACCACTTTGCGCGCCTGAGAATCCGTCGTGGCAAATGCTGCAAAACCCAACGGTACAGGAGATGGGAAGAGTGTTGCTGATTGCGATAGGATGTTTTTTTGTGCCGGGTTTCCTGCCTGCACAAATCGCGCTGTCGTCCCGCGTACCAGTCTTTGAGCAGTCATCTTATCCGGAATCCCATCCCGTCGCAGCGATCAAAGAAGATGAAATCTTTTTTTGCAGCCGCAACAATCCGATTAATTTCGGTCAGGAAAATAATGCGGATATCTGGTCCGCCCGCGCCGGTACCAGTGGGGTATTCAGCCGCCCGATTAACGTGGGTAGCCCACTGAACGATACAGAAGCCAATATCCCAATGGCATTGAATATGGATGGCAGCATCCTTTATGTCTGGAACCAGGCTTCGGGCCGTGCACACATCGCTTTTTCCCAAAGACAGGGCAGGAATTGGCAAGCGCCACAGAAAATGGTTATTGATGGTTGGGGGGATAGCGACATGGAGCGCATCCGCCACTGGCACGTCAGTATAGACGGCCAGTTGCTCTTCCTTTCCGCTTTGTCAAAGGGTCGGGAAGATGAAGATGTGTATATCGCCCGGCGCAGGGATTTCGGGCACTGGGAAACGCCGGTGCTCCTGGTGTCACCAATCAACAGCGTTGCCCGGGAGGCCTCTGTTTTTTTGGCGGCAGACGGGCGCAGCCTCTACTTCTCCTCCGACCGCCAGGGTGGCCAGGGCGGGCTCGATTTGTATATGGCACAACGCCTGGATGATTCCTGGGCGCATTGGAGTACTCCACTCAATCTTGGGCCTTCGATCAATACCTCTGCTGATGAAACTCAGGTGTGTATTTCGGCTTCCGGCGAAACAGCTTTCTTCGTATCGGGTGATCCGACGGGGGATGCCAGGATTTACAGGGCTCCGCTTCCCCCGAATGCTCAACCACTGCACATGTTCCTGCTGAGCGGAAAAGTCGTAAATGCGGCTACAGGGCTTCCCACGCTCGCTTCGGTCTGTATATACGGCCTCGATAAAAGCGAGGTTTCGATTGACCGCTGCGGTATCCGCCCCGACCGGAACGGTGTTTTTCAGTTACTTATCCCGCAAAGTTATAAGATTGGCATTTTTGCAGAAAAAAAAGGGATGTTTTCCTCCAGCCACCTCTTCCTACCCGGTGGTAACCTGAATATGCCCGAAGACCAGGAAGAAGCCCTCCTGGCTGATTTATCGGCGAACGAACCCGTTTACCGGGAACGGGAAAAAGAAATTACGGTCCTGCAGGAACAATTACAGGAACTGGAAACCGTGCTGGCCAATATGGAAGAATTAAGGCGCAGGGAGCTCGTCAGGCTTGCACGTATGGAATATACAGAGGGCTTGCCCGCTTTGGATTACGATATTGACTGGCCATTGTTCAGGGGTCGGTACGAAGCTATGCGGGAACAATACAATACAGATGCAGCTATCCCGGAGGAAATCCCTACCTCCGGGGATGCAGCCCCCGCTGCCATACCAGTGCGGGAAAGTGTATATCCTGAAACCGCCCAGGGCAGGATACAGGCCCTTCGGGAAAGGCAGCAATTGCGCCGTGACCTGGGCGCATCAGAGGAAATAAATGCGATAGCACCTTACCGTCTTTTCGATTTCGAGGGCTTTGGAAAAGCGCTGGAGGGTATGCTCATGTTAAAAATCCAGGACTCCCTGCTGTTGGATATGGAAAGGGAATTTCTCGCCTCTTCTGTATCGTCCCTGCGGGGCGTCCTTGCAGATAGCCAGATCCCGATCCTGGATGCAGTTGCCGAGCAAAAAAGGCGCAATCTGCTTTCTCCGGATTTCGAGAGTGCGCTGTTGAAACTCGGGCAGTTCGGTACTGTTCAGGTGGCTAACCCCGTACGTCTGGATTGGCAACAGATTTTTGCGGATACCCTGGAGAAACTGCTTATGCCTTCGATCTCGGAAAAAATCGTCCCTGTCCTCAAAAATTCGGTAAGGGCATACCTGGAATTTGACCTGCTGTGTGGGCTGTACCAGGCCCAGGCGCAAATATTGGCCCAAAAATTAGAGGGACTTACGCAGCGTCAAATCCAACTGGAAAAATCCTATCGGAAAAAAACAGATCCCGCCCTGACCCTGCCGCCTGTTTCAGGGGAAGATACCCTCACCGTGCTCGGTAAAAAAGCGATGTACGTAGAAATCCAGCTTTTTGACCCCGGACAGCAGCCACATCTGCGCCTCGAAAATATATTTTTCCAGCCCAATACTGCTGTACTGGACCCGATGTCCCTATCGGAACTTCAGCGCCTCGCCACGTTTTTAAAACAGTATCCCGAGATCAGCCTCCTTGTTGAAGTCCATACCAACGGCCTTTGTTCCCATAGCTTTGCAAGGGAACTTACCGAAAACCGGGCAGAAACTGTAAAAAACTATCTGGCTGCAGAAGGTATAGATCCGCTCCGTATTTCAGCTACCGGGAAGGGTAAGTATGCCCCCCTGGCATCTAATGACGATTCGGAGGGCCGACGCTCCAATCAACGGGTGGAAATTTATTTCACGTTATCCAACAAATAACCCGCTCCTGATGCTTATGCACATTGTCTGTACTGCCACCCCCTGCTCCCGGATTTTTGGTATTCGGATACTGGGGTAAGCTGCCAGCGGGAAGTATCACATAAATTTACCTGAATCATGAAATTTGTACCCGAAGCCGTCATTGACGAAGTAATTGCCCGCCTGGACAGTACACCCGATTTTCTTGAAAACACCCTGGCGGAGCTCCATGAGCGCCAGCCGGCTTTGGCATTATTTATCCTTTCGAATAATGAGGGCGCTTTCGACGAAGCGGAAAATGCCCTCTTATTGTTCCTGCTGCTCGTAGTCTGGAAATCTCACGAGGAGGTGAACGGGCCACAGGCACCGATTGCTCCCGAAGATTTAGAGGAGGCGGAGGAAGAGAACTGGGAAATGCTGGAGAAATTGCCGGCCAATGTCAAAAAATTCAGGGAACGGCTGGACGTCCTGTTCGAGTCTTCTCAGCAGGAAGACCTTCTGGCCTTTGTGGAGGACGCGCTGTTGGAGGACGAAGAAGGGGGGACCCTGCCGATTACCCGTGAAGGGCGCGAACCCATCTTCGTCCTGATGAAAACCGTAATAGACTGCCTGGACTAAGAGGCTTCGTCCTTCAGCATACGGCGGAGGATTTTGCCGACATTCGTTTTTGGCAGCTCCTTTCGGAATTCGATCGTCCTGGGTAGTTTATATCCCGTGAGCCGCTCCCGGCAGAATGCCAGGAGCTCGTCTTCGGTGAGGGAACTATCTTTTTTGACGATAAACAACTTGACGGCTTCTCCGGATTTGGTATCGGCGACGCCGACCGCAGCCGCTTCCATTACTTTAGGGTGCATCATGGCGACCTCCTCCACTTCATTGGGAAAAACGTTGAATCCGGATACCAGGATCATATCCTTTTTTCGGTCAACGATCTGGAAGAAGCCATCTTCGGTCATGATACCGATATCGCCTGTACACAGCCAGCCATCTTCGACAATCGTAAGCGCAGTTTCTTCCGGACGGTTATAGTAGCCTTTCATCACTTGTGGCCCTTTAGCCTGGATTTCGCCTACCTGTCCCGGGGGAAGCGGTTTGCCTTGTTCGTCCACAATACGGACTTCAGTAGAAGGTACGGGCAGGCCGATCGTTCCGATCCTGCTCGTCCCGTCCAGGGGGTTGGTCGTGATGACGGGTGCGGCTTCCGTCATGCCATAGCCTTCGGAGAGGATACAGCCCGTTGCTTTTTGCCAGGCTTCTGCAACTGGTCGCTGTATTGCCATGGCGCCACCGACCGTAATTTTCAGGGCGCTGAAATCCAGTGCGGCAAAATCGGGGTGGTTGAGTAAAGCGTTGAAAAGGGTATTTACGCCGGTGATGATACTGACCTTGTAGGATTTAAGGACTTTGATCACCGACGGAAGGTCGCGGGCGTTGGTCACCAGTACAGATAGGCCGCCATAGCTCATCATCGCGAGCAGGTTGACTGTGAAGGCAAAAATATGGTAAAGCGGCAGCGGGCAGAGGACGACTTCAGTACCTTCCTTTAGAAATGGCTGCATCCAGGCTTTAATCTGGAGCATATTCGCCACAATATTCCGGTTGGTCAGCATAGCTCCTTTGGAAACTCCGGTGGTGCCACCCGTATATTGCAGCAACACGACCTCATCGGGTGTACCTTCGTGTGGGCGCAGGGCGAGTTTCCGTCCCTGCCTGAGGGCCTGCGTGAAGGATACCTCGTTGGGCAGTTGATACGGAGGGACCATACCCTTGAGCTTGCGTACGACGAAATTTACAATGGCCCCTTTAACCGTGCCCAGCATTTCCCCGATACTCGTGGTGATAATGGTATTGATTCCCGTTTCGGGCAGGATTTTTTGGAGGTTTGCGCCAAAGTTCTCCGCAATGATGATTGCTTTCACCCCCGCGTCGTTGAACTGGTGCAGCATTTCCCGGGGCGTATAGAGCGGGTTGGTATTGACAATGACCAGCCCGGCCCGCAATGCAGCAAACAAGGCAATCGGATATTGCAGCAGGTTGGGCATCATCAATGCGATTTTGTCGCCCGGCTGAAGGCCCCGCGATTGCAGGTATGCCCCAAGGTCATTCGCCATGCGGTCCACTTCTTCGAACGTCAGTTCTTTGCCCATACAGGAAAAGGCTTTCAGCTTCCCGTATCTGGCGAAAGTTTCCCGGAGCAGGTGCAGTATGGTGGGATATTGTTCCGGATCAATTTTTACCGGTACTCCGGCAGGATAGTGATGTAGCCAAGGTTTGGGTCCCATAATCAGATATCGGTTTGAAGTTGATTGCTGCTACTGGAATTGTTGCGGGAGGTCAGTGAGGCGGCAAAAAAACCTCTTTGACCTTTAGTAATTCCCCCGGCAACAAGTCTGATCACGCCTGAAAGGCAATTAATGCGGTAAAAATCGCTATTTTTATGCATAATACCAGCATTTATTTATAAACCCGGGAACTTTATTCCATAGATTAAACGTATCTTTGCACCGCTTTTAAAAATTTATTCACCAAAGCCTGCCTTTCGCGGGTAAAACCAACTGCCATGCTGGACGAAAACAACCCGGGCTTCGAAGAAAACGATGAAGCCCTCGAAGACCAGACTTCCGAAGAGGCTGTCGAGCCTGGGGATGACGAGGAAACACTCGCCGACCCGATTGATGAAGTAGAGGACGAAGTTATCGCCGAATCGGAAGAAGAAGAAACTGTTGTCGAAGAGGAAGAGGAGGAAGAGGAGGAATCCCTGCTCGTAGAAGAGCTGATCCTGCCTTCGTCGCACGATGAGTTCAATTGGAACGTGACCAACAAAGGTGGGATCGCGTATTCCAGCGAAGAAAGGAAAAACTATCTGGAGCAGTACGATGCTACCATGAAAACGGTAGTGGAGAACGAAATCGTGAAAGGCTATGTAACGGCCATCCACGATGGCGACGTTGTACTGGATATCAACTACAAGTCGGACGGCCTGTTGCCCGTTTCCGAATTCCGGGATTTCCCCGACCTCAAAGTCGGTGATCCGGTGGAGGTTTATGTGGAAAGCCAGGAAGACCTCCGTGGGCAGCTGATCCTTTCCCGCCGTAAAGCCAAGCTGCTGCGCGCCTGGGAAAACATCGTCGATTCCTACCAAAATGGTACCGTGATTAAAGGGACGGTCATCAGCAAAACAAAAGGTGGCCTTATCGTGGATTGTGGTGGCCTGGAAACCTTCCTGCCCGGTTCCCAGATTGATATCAAGCCGATTATTGATTACGATGCATACGTCGGCAAAACGATGGAGTTCAAAGTGGTGAAAATCAATGAAACCATCAAAAACGCCGTCGTGTCCCACAAGGCTTTGATCGAAAGCGATCTCGCCGAACAACGGGAAGCAATTATCGCAAGTCTGGAAAAAGGTCAGGTCCTGGAAGGGATTGTCAAGAATATCACAGACTTCGGTGCGTTCCTCGATCTCGGCGGGGTGGATGGCCTCCTCTATATCACAGATATCTCCTACGGCCGTATCAGCAATCCTTCCGAGGTGCTTTCGATGAACCAAAAAATCAGCGTGGTCGTCCTCGATTTCGACGAAAACAAAAAGCGTATCTCCCTCGGCCTCAAGCAACTCCAGCCGCATCCCTGGGAAATCCTCGACCCCTCTATACAGGAAGGCTCGGTGGTCAAAGGCAAGATCGTCAATATCGAAGATTACGGCGCATTCCTCGAAATCCAGCCTGGGGTAGAAGGCCTTATCCACGTGTCCGAAGTGAGCTGGAGCAACCAGCCGATCAATGCCCGGGAGTATTTCAAACTTGGCCAGGAATTCGAAGCGAAAGTGGTTACAATTGACCGCGATGACCGTAAAATGTCACTTTCGCTCAAACAACTTGCCAAAGATCCATGGAGCGAAATCGAAGCCCGCTTCCCGGTCAACAGCCGCCATACGGGAGAGGTCAAAAACCTCACGCCTTATGGTGTGTTCGTAGAGCTCGGCGATGGCATCGGCGGTATGGTCCATATCTCCGACCTCTCCTGGACGAAGCGCTACGGGCATCCCTCCGAATTTACTAAAGTCGGCGAAAAAATAGAGGTCATCATCCTCGATATCGACAAGGATAACCGTAAGCTCTCCCTCGGCCACAAGCAACTCGAAGAAAATCCCTGGGATACCTTCGAAACAGTCTTCCCGGTAGGCTCTTATCATGAGGCTACGGTGCTGCGCAGGGACGACAGGGGCGCAATCGTCCAGTTGCCCTACGGACTCGAGGCTTTCGCGCCCATCAAACATATCCGTAAAGAGGATAATACCCTGGCCGAAGTGGACGAAACGCTCACGGTAAAAGTGATCGAATTCAATCGCGATGATAAGCGTATCCTGGTCTCCCATCTCCGATACCTGGAGGATATCCGCCGCGAGGCAGATGAACAGGTGAAGCGCGAAAAGGACAGCGAACGCCAAAGTACCCGCCAGGCAGTTAAAAAGCAACAGTCCACTATTGAGCGGACTACGCTCGGAGAACTCGACGACCTCGCACAGCTCAAAGAACAACTCGAACAGCAGGACCGGGAAGCCGAGAATAAAGAATAAGCTTTCTAGACGGCTGCCTTATAAGTATTCGCCGCCTTCGGCGGCAGGATAAAACTTCTTGAAATGCCGGTTTTGTTGATTTTGCTTAGCAAAATCAACAAAACCGGCGTTTCAAGAAAATATTCCTTAGCGGCGCAAGTCGCTAAAAGACTTATGAGAAAGTCTCTTTCAAAAAAAATATTCTTTGGCGGTGCAAGCCGCCAAAAGACCGGAGAGACAGCATCAAAAAACGTTCTTTTGCTGCCGAAGGTGGCAGATGTCTCACTGAGACAGCCCCTGGAAAATCTCGTCTGCGCACCCGCACGATTTTCTTTTCGCGGAGTAAAAAATCCTTCCTATGCAGGGAGACCGCCTTTCTTACCCGGGTAAATTACTACTTTTTGGTGAACATGTGGTCGTACAGGGTGCACAGGCGCTTGCGGTGCCACTGCCCGAACTGAGCGGCACATGGGATTTTTTATCGAATGGGGCCGCCGGGGGCAATACCGGATTATACGAGTGGGCGGATTACCTGGAAACAACCCAAAGCACTGGTAACCTCGGCTGTCGCCTCGACCTGGACACGTTCCGAAAGGATCTCGGCAAGGGATTGATCTTCCGCTCAAATATACCACAAGGATACGGCGCAGGGAGTTCCGGCGCACTGAGTGCTGCCCTCTATGAGCGATATGCGACGGCACCACTGCCAGGTACGGAAGAATCGGTATATTCTGAGCTAAAAACCATCCTGGGGAAAATTGAAAGCTTTTTCCACGGATCGAGTTCAGGAGCAGATCCGCTGGTCAGTTATGTTAACCAACCTTTGCTTTTTGATCATGGGGGCGTAGTGCGGCAAATAAAACTAAAAGGCGCCGGTGGGCACTTTTTTTTGCTGGATACCGGCAAATCCCGTCAAACCGGCCCTCTGGTGCGCACATTCCAGCAATGGTGTACCAACGACCCTTTTCTTTCCAACGTCCTTGCAGAATTGGTGCCGGCTACCGAAGATGCCATCCAGTGCCTGATTGCCGGTGACCTCGTACAATTATATGAGGAATTCCACCGCATCAGTTACTTTCAATATCGCTATATGCGGGAATTTATCCTGCCTTCCTGGCAGGAGATATGGCTCGAAGCGCTTTCAGAGGAAACCCATGCGTTAAAGTTGTGCGGGGCAGGCGGCGGCGGGTTCGTGCTTGGCCTTAGCAGGGATACCGGCCTTACGCACACACGCTACTCCAGGCTCAGGCCCTTGTTCCTTTCCATTTGATTAGACTTGTTGTACCAGGATGATCCCGGGCTAAAAATGGCTTTTTTGTACCCACACGATGCCTTTTTTCGGTCACACAGCCCGTCTCCTTTCGCTCAAAGAGCCTTCGAGTGGACGAAGAACAGCCCTTTTCCACATGCTGACCTGTCGCAATAAGTCTGTTTCATCACTCTGCCTTGAAAATTAAGACTGGGGCATCTGCGGTCTCCGCAAGCTGTTTGGCCAGACTGGAGGTTGTCCACCTTGCCCATAACCCTCTTGGGTGCCGCGTCATGGCGATAATATCCACGGGGGTATTGGCGATGAAGCGTTGGATACCCTCGACAACTTCTCCTTCCTGAACGGAAAAGGTAATCAACTGATTTTTGTATTCATCGTCAAAGGTATGCACAATGCGCTCCATGATGGCTTCTGCCCTGGAGTGCGCTTCGAGGGCACCTGAAAAGTGTAAAAGATACAGTGGTGCATCAAACACTTCCCCCCACCGGAGCAGTAGCTCGATCGCGTTGAGGTTGTCATGGCTAAAATCGGTGGCATAGACAAGGCCGCGGATATGGCGGAAAGTAACTTCAGGGGGGATGAGGAGCAGGGGAGATGGGCACTGGTCAATCATTTTACTGGCAAGGGTGCCAAAAAGCCGCTCCGCAAGCGCTTTGCGATTGCGCATACCCATCACGACAAGGTCAATATCGTGTACTTTGATCAGCTCCAGCGCACGCTCCCTGGGGGATCCACCGGCAACGACATATCGCACCATGGTGCTGGTCAATACCTCTGCGGCATTGGTTGCTGCAAACGCTTTTAATCGCTGTAATTCGGTGGCATGCCGCCCTGAGGATGCCCCCTCGGCCTGGTCCAAAGAGAGGTCTTTTTCCTCCAGAATAGCGCCCTGCGCATCGAACACATGCACCAGAAAGAGCTGGATATGCAGGGAACACGCGATTTGTAGGGCAAATCGAAATGTTTGTGCGCTATTGCTGGCGTAATCGGTGAGGCATAAAATAGATTCCATGGAACATGTGCCCTTTCGTTGGGGCAAGTTACTATTTTTAACCGTTTTTTATGCCCGGCATGGTTCGAAAAACAGCTTTTTCCCTTTTACCCCCTTTTATCTTTGTGCTCTGTTATCAACGACGGTACAATACCTGCTACCAGGGAAAGGAGGATTACCACCAGGGAAAGCCACTCCGGCAGGTGAACGTAATGGACGGCAATCATTTTAAAGCCTACAAATGCCAGGATAAAGACCAGGCTGTAGCGCAGGTAGCGGAACCTGTCGAGTACCGAGGCCAATACGAAATACAGCGAGCGCAGACCAAGGATGGCGAAAATATTGGAAGTGAAGACCAGAAAGGGGTCGGTAGTGATTGCAAAGATCGCGGGGATACTATCAAATGCAAACATGACATCGGTGGTCTCTACGACCATCAATGCAACAAACAACGGCGTTGCAGCCCATTTGCCCATTTTCCGGATGAAAAACTGGCTGCCGTAAAAACTGCGCGTGACCGGGACAAAGCGCTTGACCAGGCGTACGGTGCTGTTTTGTTCGATCTCGACGGCACTATGCTCCCCGGAACGGAGCATCTGGTAGGCAGCATAAAAGAGAAATGCCCCAAAGACGTAGGTGATCCAGGAAAAATTCTCAATCAGTACGACGCCGACGCCAATCATCAGGCCGCGGAAGACGATGGCACCCAAAATACCCCAGAATAATACTCTGTGCTGGCTTTCTGCCGGGATACGGAAGTAAGTGAAAATCACTGCAATGACGAAAATATTATCCACGCTGAGCGACTGCTCTACCAGGTATCCCGTCAAGTAGGTGAGTACCGCCTGTTTGCCGCTGTCGATTTGGACAGACTCCCCCAGCCACTGGTGCTCATAGGCAAAGTAGATGAAAATACTGAACAGCAGGGAAATCGTTACCCAGACAGTCGTCCATCGCAGGGCTTCTGCAGTAGTGACTACATGTGCCTCCCTGTTAAAAACGCCAAGGTCAATGGCGAGTAAGAGGATGACCAAAAGGATGAAACCAATCCAAAACAATGCCATAGTCATTGAATAATTCCTGTGGGCACATAGATGCCATCAGGTTAGGGGCAAAAAAATAGCCCTTACATTGCTGTAACGGGCTTGGGAGGTCGGGAGCAGATTCGAACTGCCGTACGAGGTTTTGCAGACCTCTGCCTAGCCACTCGGCCACCCGACCATTTTGAATGCCAAAACTGCTTTGTTTTGGAGTTGCAAATATAAGGGGTTTTTCCCACTTTTGCCGATAATGGGAACTTTTTTTTGCGGACCCATTGCAACGCGGTCCAATAAAGGCTTATTCGCCGTATCGCCTGCGGAAATACTGTTCCAGAACTTCCATTGGGTAACGTCGGGCAAGCTGGAATTCCAGGGTCATCCCGGGATTGATATTTTTCTTGTAATATACCAGTCCAATGCCCCTGGCATAAACCTCCTCGCCGGTGTAAAAGGTTTCGAAAACGCCATAATTATCCATTTCATAGCTTTCCTTTAGCGCAAATTTAATAGCAGGATATTTTCGGCCTTCCAGCACAATGACCGTATCGCCAACGAAATACCGGTTCTTGATTACCGCGTGGGCGATGAGCGAATCTGCAGGGTCTTTCCACTGTACGTGATATACAAATACGCCCCCGGAGTCGCGTACCTGGAAAGGAAAGGTATTGCCGGCGACGATTGTTGCCACTGATTTTTTTTGCCGTCCATCTGCCGCGTTTCCCGGCCCGTAAATGTACATATTGTCGAGCAGCATCCCGTTGGTGACCATTTCCTCCTGCATGAATTGCATGGGCAGGAGATCTTGTTCGTAATATGTGGAGGTCAGTACCTTTTTGCCATCCTGTACCACGGACCTGAAATACCAGAATGCCGGGGCCATTTGAGGGGAATTCACTGAACGGAACTCATAGACTACCCCTTCTTTCAGGCGCTTCAATGGGAAATAATAGTTCCGGATATCGCGGTAGCCTTCATCTTCCTGCTGGCAGGACAACACCAAGAAGGAGAATGTTCCAAAGTAGCAAAGGATGTTTAACCAATATTTTCTTTTCATTGTTATTGGATATATGTACAGGATATTTTGAGGGTGCCCAATGCCGGGCAGTGCATTTAACAACGGGTAAAATCAAAAAGTGTCGGGCGATGAGACGAAATTGCCACAAAGCGCTCCAAATATTCTTATCTTCGCGGCGTTTTGTTGGCATGGCGAAAGGAGCAATGACCCATTGCCCTGGTTGTGCACGTGGGCTTCGCCGGCAATCCGGTATCCGCCACAAAACCCTGTCTTATATTGATCATTTTCGTCAAAGCAAAATAACGCTATGTTCGGAATAATCGGAAAATCGCTTAAAAAATTGTTCGGCACTAAATACGAACGCGATGTTCGCAACTTCTCTCCCGTCGTAGAGGAGATTAACCAGATTGGTATGGAGCTGCGTAGCCTCGACAACGATGCCCTGCGACAGAAAACCCTGGATTTCAGGGAGCGCATCGCTATTTACCTCAGCGAAATAGACGAAGCAATCGCACTCCAGCATACAGCAGCGGCAGATACCGAAGATCTGGAGGAAAAAGAAAGGATATTCGGGTATATTGACCAGCTACAAAAAGACCGCAACAAACAACTCGAGACAATACTCAACGAAATACTGCCGGAGGCGTTTGCCGTGGTAAGGGAAACCTCCCGCCGGTTCAAGGAGAACCCGACGCTCGTAGTAACGGCCACTACACATGACAGGAACCTGGCTGGTAATCCGACCAAATCTTACGTGAAAATCGAAGGGGATAAATCGGTCTGGAAAAATTCCTGGATGGCGGCCGGAGGGGCAATCGTGTGGGATATGGTCCACTACGATGTACAGCTCATTGGAGGTATGGTCCTTCACAGTGGTAAAATCGCCGAAATGGCCACCGGGGAGGGCAAAACCCTGGTCGCTACTTTGCCGGCTTATCTCAACGGGCTCGCCGGCCAGGGCGTACACATCGTGACCGTAAACGATTACCTCGCAAGGCGGGATGCCGAATGGGTGGGCCCTATATTCGAGTTCCTCATGCTTACGATTGATTGTATTGACAAGTATCAACCACATTCCCCCGGGCGTATCGCCGCCTATAAGTGCGATATCACCTACGGTACTAATAATGAATTCGGTTTCGATTACCTCCGGGACAATATGGTGCGCAGCCAGGAGGAAAAAGTACAGCGACGGCACCATTTCGCGATGGTGGACGAAGTGGACTCCGTCCTGATTGACGATGCGCGTACCCCGCTCATCATTTCCGGCCCGGTCGGAAAAATGGCTGAAGACCAGGAATATATTGATCTGAAACCCCAAATCGAAAGGCTCATCGGCGCACAGCGGAAAAATGCCACCGACTACCTCGCCGAGGCCAGGCGGCTCTTCCAGGAGGGAACCCTCGGCGTCGAAGAAGGTCAGGCAGGCATGGCTTTGTTGCGCGCTTACCGCGCATGGCCCAAAAACCGGCCGATGATCAAGTTCCTCAGCGAAGAAGGGGTAAAAGTCCTGCTGCAAAAAACCGAAAATTTCTATATGCAGGAACAGTCGCGCAATATGCACCTCGTGGATAAACCGCTGCTCTTTGTCATTGATGAAAAAAACCGCTCGGTAGAACTGACTGAAGCAGGTGTGGAATTCCTCTCCAGAGGTAATTCCGATCCCGCCTTCTTCGTCATGCCCGACGTCGTGACCGGTCTGGTCGAAATTGATAATAATAACGTCCTGACCCCGGATCAAAAAGAAGATGCCAAAACCCACCTGGCCCAGGATTATGCCGTAAAGTCCCGCCGCCTCCATTCGATCAACCAGCTGCTCAAGGCCTACAGCCTTTTCGAACGCGATGAGGAATATGTCGTGATCGAGGGTCAGGTCAAGATCGTTGACGAACAAACTGGCCGCCTTATGGAAGGACGACGCTACTCGGATGGCCTGCACCAGGCCCTTGAAGCAAAGGAAAATGTAAAAATCGGGGAAGTCACCCAAACCTATGCAACGGTCACGCTGCAAAATTACTTCCGAATGTACCACAAACTGGCGGGTATGACCGGTACGGCGGAAACAGAGGCCCAGGAATTATGGGAAATCTACAAACTCGATGTTACGGTCATCCCGACCAACAAACCAATCGTCCGGGAGGACCGCGAAGATCTGGTCTATAAAACCGCGCGTGAAAAATTCAATGCCGTTATTGATGAAATTGTACACCTGAGCGAGGCTGGCCGCCCGGTACTTGTGGGTACGACATCGGTGGATATTTCTGAAAAACTGAGCAAAATGCTCTCCCTCCGAAAAATTGACCACAACGTCCTCAATGCAAAACAACACCAGCGCGAAGCAGAAATCGTGGCCGAAGCCGGCCGGCCGGGCAAAGTGACGATTGCTACCAACATGGCTGGCCGTGGTACGGATATCAAACTTTCTGAAGAGGTGCGCAAAGCCGGTGGCCTCGCCATCATCGGGACCGAGCGCCACGAATCCCGGCGTGTGGACCGGCAGTTGCGCGGCCGCTCGGGGCGCCAGGGAGATCCCGGTACCTCCCAGTTCTATGTCTCCCTCGAAGATAACCTCATGCGCCTCTTTCAGTCCGACCGCGTTGCCAGGCTCATGGATCGTATGGGGCACCAGGATGGGGAGGTCATCCAGCATTCCATGGTCACGCGCTCTATCGAAGGGGCACAGAAAAAAGTAGAAGAGAATAACTTCGGGATTCGTAAACGCCTGCTGGAATACGACGATGTCATGAATATCCAGCGTGAAGCTATTTATAAAAAACGCGATAACGCACTTTATGGCGAACGTATCTCCGTTGACCTGAATAATATGTTCACCGGGATTACCGAGGCCCTGGTGTTCTCGCATCGGGAATCGGGTTCTTTCGATAGCTTCCGCCGCGCTTCGTTGAGTGTCCTGGGTCTCGACCCGGATATAGATGCCGCCTTTTTCAGAGAGGCCCCCGCAAAGGAAGTTGCCGAGGCCTTCCTGAAGGAGTTCCGGGACTTTTATCACCGGAAGTCCCTGCATATCGCAGAATTGCTCTATCCGCAGATCGAAGAAGTCCATCGTACCCAGGGCCATATTTATAAACGTATCCTTATCCCCTTTACCGATGGCCGGAAAAGCCCCTATAATGTGACCGCGGAAATCGTCGATGCAGTGAACTCTAAAGGCAAATCTATCATGCAGGATGTAGAACGTGCGGTTACGCTGGCGATCATTGACGAAAAATGGAAAGAACACCTGCGCTCCATGGATGAACTTAAAGATTCTGTGCAGGCTGCTTCTTTTGAACAACGCGACCCGCTGGTCATTTACAAAGTGGAAGCATTCAACCTCTTTGAAAAACTGATTATGGAAGTCAACGAGGAGGTCACTTCCTACCTGGCGAAAGGTACGCTGATATTTGCAGACGGTACGACGCTGGAGCAGGCCAGGGAACAGCGCACCGATATGACGCGCACAAGCACCAACCGTCAGCGGGAGGAAGAGGAAAATGCGCGTAGGAGGGCCGCTGCCCAGGCCAGCCAGCCAGTCTCAAAGGTCCAGACCATCCGGAACGTAGAACCAAAAATCGGACGCAACGATCCCTGCCCCTGTGGGAGTGGAAAAAAATATAAGCAGTGCCATGGAAAAGAAGCATGAGCAGGCTGCTGGGTAACGATGCCCTCAGGTCAGGAAAGGATTGCTGCGCCGCTCTTCCCCGATTGTCGTTGACGGCCCGTGACCAGGATAAACCCGCACGGCATCGTCCAGCGGCATCAGGCGCTCCCGGATGCTTCGGATAAGGGTGCCGTAATCCCCTCCGGGTAGGTCTGTTCTGCCGATACTTCCCTGAAAAAGGACGTCCCCTGCGATGAGCAACTGCGACTCCGGGGCAAAAAAGCATAGGCTGCCGGGAGAATGCCCGGGGGCCAGGATGGCTTCCAGGTGGTTGCCACCCAGGATAATCCCTTCCCCGTCTTCAATAAAGCGTCCTGCCGGGGGGGAGGGTTCAGGATAAGGTACCCCGAAGCGCAGCGCGGCCTCACCGGCACGTTCCAATACCTGCTGCTCCAGAGGGTGGATTTCCGGCACCAATCCATAGGTGTCCTGGATGAATTTGTTTCCAAAAATATGGTCGAAATGGCAGTGGGTATTTATCAACCTTTCCGGTTTCAGTCCGTTACGTTCAATAAATTGCCTGAGTTCTTCCTTTTCATGGGCGTAAAAACATCCCGGGTCAAAAATGATGCAGGCACCTGTCCCGTCGTACAACAGATAGGTGTTCTCCTGAAAAAGGTTGAAGGTAAAATGCGCGATTTGTAACATGGCTCCGGTTTTGCAGCAGTTGAACAGGCTGGTGCGGATGATAAGTGCGAAGCGGCCGCAGTACGCCTGATATTTTTTGTCCGATTAGTGAAATTATATGTTTATTTTCTTATATTGTCATTCGGGTATTCCCGGGTGGTTTATTTCGCGTACGGCCTAAAGGGTAAAGGCTTTATTCTTTCAGTTCCGAAAATCCCAAGTCATGCAGAAAACCTGCTTTTTGCTGTTGTTGTCCCTCTTTGGGTCCATCTCCGCCGTCGGGCAGGGCACTCAGGTGGAGTTTGGGAAAAACCGGGTGCAATATCACAAGAACTTCGAAGAGTGGTCTCAGTACGAAAGCGATAATTTTTACATTTTCTGGTACGGACAGTCCCGGAATATCGGGCAGACAGCCGCCCAACTGGCAGAACTCGACTTTCCCGATGTTCAGGCCCTTCTCGAACATCGCATTAACGAAAAAATACAGATTATTGTTTATACCGATATCACGGATTTCAAGCAAAGTAATATCGGGGAAGAGGAGGCTTTCAGCAGTACTGGCGGCCAGACGAAGATTGTAGGGAGTACGATTTTTGTTTATTATGACGGCAACCAGAGCAACCTGCGGCGTCAGATCAGGGAAGGTATCGCATCGGTGTACCTCAATACCATGCTTTTTGGCTCGAATATCCAGGAAGTCGTCCAGAATGCCGTGATGCTGCACCTTCCGGTATGGTTTAAGGAAGGCCTGGTGGCTTTTGCAGGGGAATCGTGGAATTCCAATGATGATAATGCCCTGCGTGATGCCATGCTGGGCGAAAAATACAAGGGATTTGTGCGCCTGGCAGAGGAAAACCCGCGTCTCGCAGGGCACGCGTTCTGGTATTATATCGCAGAAAATTTCGGTAAGACCACTGTTTCTAATCTCTTGTACCTGACCAGGATCAACCGCAGCGTCGAAGCGGGTTTCTTATATGTGATGGGGACGACCTACGAAAAAGTCCTCGAAGGCTGGGAAGCACATTTCAGGAGCCGTTTTCTGGAAGACCGCCAGCGCAGAGATAACCCGGCGGTAGCCGCATTACCGATCAAAAACCGGAAAAATCTGCCGCTCACCCAGATCAAACTTAGCCCGGATGGTCGGAGGCTGGCCTATGTGACCAATAAAATAGGCCGCTTTCGGGTGGCCCTGTATGATTTTGCCAGCGATAAGCCTGCTATGATCTTTAAAGGCGGCCAACGCAACCCCCTGCAGGCAACAGATTACAATTACCCGTTGATTGCCTGGAACCCCAATAACACCCAGTTGGCTATTTTATATGAATTCCGGGACGATATCCGCTTTGGCACCTATGATCTCCTTACCGGAAAAACCGAGGTTGCCTTGCTGGAAGAACAATATCAGCGGGTGTACGATATGGACTTCGTTGACCCCTTCTCCCTGGTCTTTGCCGCTTCGGCAAGCAGCCAGTCAGATTTGTTTCTTTACTATCCGCGCACGCGTCAGAGCCGGAAACTGACCAACGATTTTTACGACGAGCAGGAGGTTGCTTTCGTGCGCGTACACGGTCAAAAGGGCATCCTGTTTACTTCCAACCGCCCCGATACCCTCTTTTCTGCCGTGCCGCCCCGCAGGGATACGCAGATCATACGGCCTGATTTTGACCTGTTTTACTATGCCCTCGATCGTGAATTGCCCGAATGTGTAAGGATCAGCCGTACACCGCTGGCCAACGAGCGCTGTCCGGTGGCGATTGATACGACCTTTTTCGCTTATTTGAGCGACCGGAGCGGGATTTACAACCAGGAAGCGGGGTATCTGGAAGATTTTGTCCACCATTCCGAGCGCCATATCTTCCTGAAAGACGGGGATAAGATTGTTCTGCACGAGGATTCCAGCTTTGCAGATATAGATACGGCACTCATTGATTCCATCCGCCTGATACCCGTGCTCCGCACGCGGGCATATGTATTTTCGCTGTCGAATTTTCAAAATAACGCACTGGCCCAGCACACTGCTCCCCTAGCGGGCAAACAGGTGATCGCAATGCCACAGCAGGGTAAAAATCAGCTTTTTGCAGCTCCAATCGCCCTTCGCCCACAGTCCAGGCCCTCCGATACGTATTTTCAGCGCCTGCGCAGACAGTTTTCCAGGCAAGCTGAAGATACGCTTACGTATTCACTGGGAAGCCGCCTACCCGTAAGTGGCCAGAATACTACACTCGAAGTGGAAGTACCCGACGATACGCTGCGGATGAAGGAAGGACTCCTGTTTCAAGCCCAGTTTGGGTTTCCCGATCATTTCGAAGTGCTGCGCAAACCGGGCAGCGATACTTTGCTGATTATAGAAAGGGAAAAAACACTGCAGGTGCCGGTATCCACAAGTACGATGCCCGCTTTTGATATCTATCAATACCCAGCCCCGGGCGCGCTGCGCCCGCTCCACAAAATCAATCTGGCCAGGATTACCCCCTATCGCCTGCAATTCCGTACCGACCAGATTACTACACAGGTGGATAACACCCTGCTCTTTGAAGGGCTGGATAACCTTGCCGGCAATCCCAATGGCTTTTCCCCGCCACCTGCAGGCCTCCTCATTAAAGGGGTTATTAAAGATCTTTTCGAAGATTACCAGATCCGGGGAGGTGTGCGTATTCCTACAACTTTTAATGGAGCAGAGTATTTCGCGGTTTTTGATAATAAAAAGAACCGGCTCGACCAGCGTTTTGCATTCTATACCAAAAATTCCCGGGCAACGAGCAACCAGTCCTTTTTCGCTCCTTCCAAAGAGGAAACCAATATCCTGCTTGGCCAGTATGGCCTTCGCTACCCTTTGGATGTTTTTCAGAGTCTTCGGGCCACGACTACTCTGCGGCGCGACCGCTTCATGCAACTGGCAACCGATCAGGCTAGTCTGAACAGCCAGCCGATTACCCAGCAACGGATTGGCCTGCGCCTGGAGTATGTGTTTGATAACACCCTCGAAACCGGACTGAACCTGCGTTCGGGTATGCGTGCCCGTGTGATGGGCGAAGTGATGCAAAAATTCAGCCTGAGTAATAACGGTACCCAGGGATTGAACTTTCCCAACGGGCATACCGGGGTTCTTGGCCTCGATGCCCGTTTTTATCAGCCTTTGCTGAAATATTCCCTGTTGGCTACCAGGTTAGCGGCGACGACATCTTTTGGCAGTGAAAAAATGCTGTACTATCTGGGCGGGGTGGACAACTGGCTCCTGCCCGAACAAAACCAGAATGTCTCGGTGCCACCGGGTAATTTTGTATTTCAGACGCTTGCGGCCAATATGCGGGGCTTTCCAATCAATATCCGGAATGGTAATTCTTATGCCCTGATCAATACGGAGCTGCGGGTTCCGCTGTTCCGCTATTTCAGCCGCAGGCTCAGTTCGGCTTTCCTGCGCAACTTCCAGGTTACCGGCTTTTTTGATGTGGGTACTGCCTGGGCAGGGAACAATCCTTTCCGCGAAGACAACCCGCTGAATACCGAGACAATCAGCGAGGGGCAAGCAGGGAACGAGTATGTTTTCGTCACGATCAATTACTTCAGGGATCCCATCGTGGCGGGATACGGGGTGGGCGCACGCCTGCTCCTTTTCGGCTATTTCGTCCGTGTGGATTACGGGTGGGGTATAGAGACGCGGGCCATCCAAAAACCAAGGCTGCATATTGCCCTGGGCTTTGATTTTTAATACGAATATTATGGAGCTTATTTTAGAAGCTTGTGTAGATGATGAAGCACAGGCAATCAGGGCGCAGGCCCAGGGCGCGGGGCGCATCGAATTGTGTTCCCGGCTGGACCTCGACGGCCTTACGCCTTCCCATGCCTTTATCCGGTTTGCACTTTCTGCCCTGGATATCCCGGTACATGTGATGATCCGTCCGCGTGGCGGGGACTTCGTGTATTCAGCGGAGGAGCTGGAGGCGATGTGCGAGGGGATTGCGTTCTGCAAGGCAGCGGGGGCACCAGGGGTAGTCCTGGGGGTACTTACGCCGGAGCATCAGCTCGATATACCTACGATTTCCAGGCTCGCCGCGCTTGCGCGGCCGATGAAAGTGGTCGTCCACAAGGCCATTGACCTTACACCCGATCCTGTCGCGGCAGTCGCTGCCCTGCGTGCAGCAAAGGCAGCTGACTACGTCCTTAGCTCCGGTGGGGCTGCTACGGCAAAAGCGGGCGCCAGTACCTTGCGGCAAATGATTGCTGCCGGGGGGGAATCGGTGACCGTCATTGCTGCCGGAAAGATTACGGAGATGAATCTCGGGGAGATGCACGAGTTGATTGGGGCAAAGGAATATCACGGAAGGCTCATTGTTGGCGCGCTGACGGGATAAGGATTCTGCCGGCAGCAGCTGCGAAAGTACTTATGAGACAGCCTCATTAGGTTATTGTCCTGCATTTTTTGCTGCGATGACGGCGAGTTGTGCGGTGATCCACGTATCCGGGATCCAGCGCCCGAGGGTCATAACCCCTGCGATACGCTGCATATTGGCGATATCATCGAGCGGGTTGCCATTGAGCAGGAGCAGATCTGCGGAGGCCCCGCGCCGGATAACCCCAAAGGCATCTTCGGCACCCAGGAATCTGGCTGGGTTGACGGTACCACTTTTTAGGATCGTATAGTTAGAAAGGCCGGCTTCATGGAGCGCTTTCATCTCCGCATGGATAGAGAATCCCGGCACATTTCCGACCTGTGGGGCATCTGATCCGAGGAGAAGGTTGACCTTGTGACGTTCCATTTCCCGAAGGATTTGTTTGCGGAGTTCGATAAACTGCCTGGCGGTATCGGGATGGTAGCGTGGGTGGTCCACGATTTGTTGTTTGAACCGCTGCCATTGGAATCGCGTACCCGGGGCGACGTACTGCATCCCGGGCTGGTTTACCAGTTCTGCCCCGCTGATGGGTGCATACCAGTTGACGAGCAGGCTTTGGGTGGGGACGATCCAGGTGCCAGCCCTTGCCGTTGCTTTTACCAGGGGTTTGATCCGTTTTTTATCTGCCAGGTTGGTGAAGGGGTAACCGAACCAGTTATTATCCTCGAGCCGGATCCCTGTAGTATCTGGAATCAAGCCCTCGACAAACCCGTCGAGGTGGTCAATTGCCGCATATCCCAGGGATAGGGCCTTATGGATACCCACGGCAGCCGGGACGTGGCCGGCAAACGGTATTTTAGATGCCTTGGCCTGTGCTGCCAGGGCCTCCATAACGGGTAGGGCAATTCCAGGATGAATTTTCAGGAAATCATAGCGTTCAGCAGCATATTGAACGACCTTCTGCCGCGCTTCTTCCGGCGTTTTCACTGAATTACCGTTTAGGGAAGGGCTGGCGGTATAAACCCGGGGGCTGAGGATTTTACCAGTCGAGGCACGGTCTTGAAGGATGAGGTGAAAAGGGTCTCCGAGCATGCCGCGGATTACGGTGATGCCGTTATATAAATATAGGAGTAGGGTTTCTTCCAGCAGGGATTCATCTTCCGCCTTAGGTATGGGGATGTGTGCGTGCATCTCTGAGATGCCCGGTATCAGGAATTTGCCTTTGGCCTCTATGATATAAGCCTCCTTACCCGGTTGGGTTTTTTTTGCGGGCCCGATCTGATAGATTACTGATCCACGTACCACTACTGTTTGGTTGCGCAGGACCTTTCGTCCATCCATGGTGATCACATTGACATGGGTGAAAGCAATTTCCTGTGCAGCAACCTGTGCCTTGAGGTAGTGCGGCAAGGCCAGCAGCAGCACACAGCAGCAGGAATAGAGACGGGAGAGTATCGGCATATATTGGATTTTTGCAACTCCGTTCAACTGCCCACTTCTTCGCCTTTCAGACGTTCGGCATTTTCGGCGATGCGCAGCGCTTCGATGATATCGCCGATTTCGCCCTCCAGGACGCGGTCCAGCGTATAGAGGGTGAGGTTGATACGGTGATCGGTTACGCGGTTTTGTGGAAAATTATAAGTGCGGATTTTGTCGGAACGGTCGCCGCTACCTACGAGGGATTTGCGCTTGGCAGCCTGTTCCGACTCGATCTGCCGTTTTTTGGCGGTATAAATTTTTTGGTAAAGGCGCTGAAGCGCGATTTCTCGGTTTTGGATCTGGGATCGGCCATCTGTACTTTCGGAGACGATACCCGTAGGGATATGCGTGAAACGCACCCCGGATTCCGTCTTGTTGACGTGCTGGCCACCTGCGCCGCTCGATCGGAAAGTATCTACTTTAAGGTCTTCTTTGCGGATTTCTACATCCTCCATCTCCAGTTTGGGCATTACGACCACGGTTGCCGCCGAAGTATGTACCCGCCCCTGTGATTCTGTCCTGGGCACGCGCTGCACCCGATGCGCCCCGGACTCGAATTTCAGTTTGCCAAAAACATCTTCGCCCTGAACTTCCAGGACAATCTTGTTGAAGCCTCCGACGCTGCCTTCATTTACTTCAAGGACTTCGACTTTCCACCCCTGGGTATCGAAAAACCGCGAATACATGCGATATAGATCGCCGGCGAAGAGGCTGGCTTCATCTCCCCCGGTCCCGGAGCGTATTTCGAAAATCACATCCTTGGAATCCTCGGCATCTTTGGGCACCAGCATCATCCTCAGCGCTTCCTCTAATGCTTCCCTGTGGGGTTCGAGCGTACCAATTTCTTCTTTTGCGAGTTCCTGCATCTCCGGATCGTCGTCTTCCCGAAGGGCCTGACGGGCACTCCGGAGGTTGTGCAGGACGTTCTGATATGCTTGGTAGGCTTCTACGATTGGCTTAAGATCTTTATATTCTTTATTGATTTTCTTGTAGCGGTTCATATCGAGGATGACCTCGGGATCGGCAATTTGCTCTTCCAGATGGATAAAACGCTCGTATATGGCTTGTAATTTGTCCAGCATAACCAACGGAACTTTTAAAGTATTGGGCACAAAGGTAGTAACTATTTGCGAGAGCTCCACCGGGGAAACCTGAAAGCGTCGTTTTCATGCACCTGATGCCCTGAGAAGGGGGAGTAGCGGTGTGGCCGGGGCTGCCTGCCGAAATAAATTTATTGACTTCCAACATGAAAATATAAAATTCTAAAAACCTAATTTATTGTCTTACATGGGCTTTTGTGTTTATAGCATTTAAAAGTAGTATATTTATTTATCTAAAAATTTGCGTAATATATTTGAAATATATTTTTATATTTGTCCATCATTTCATGAAAGCTTTATTCAAAAGCAAAGAGACCTACAAAATTTCCACGCGGGCCCGCAAAATATGCGGAGACTCCCCGCAGTAACAAATCCTCTGTCAAGAGCCTTAAAAAAGACTTCCTCAACGACTGGTCATGCCCTGGCCCTGCCTTGTGCGCCATGCCCGTTGCTGCCCTGTCGTTCCCGTGCTTTTGTTCCGTTGTGAATAGCTGCGGAATAACGCCGGGTAGGATAAATTTTGTGTGGATGCTATAAAAAAAGGTTGCTGCTGATGGCCTTGATACTTTGTCTGGAAACAGCTACGGAAGTTTGTTCGGTGGCCCTGGGGGATGACGGGGAGCTGCTCGCACTCAACGGTACGGGGGAGCCGATGGATCACGCTGCCCGGCTCACGACGCTGATTGCTTCCTGCCTGAAACAAGCTGGAAAAGCGCTGCATTCTCTGGACGCTGTAGCGGTGAGCCAGGGCCCTGGCTCTTACACTTCTCTCCGGATTGGCTACAGTACTGCAAAAGGTATCGCCTATGCCCTTGGGATTCCGGTACTGGAAATTGATACCCTGCAGGCATTGGCGGCACGGGGCGTCGCTGAGGCAAACCGCCCAGGGGCATTGTACTGTGCAATGCTCGATGCACGCCGTATGGAGGCGTATTATGCACTCTATTCAGAAACCGGACAGCAAATTGAACCACCCCTGGCCGCTGAATTGTCCCCGGAAATGTTTGATGCCTATTACGCCCGCGGGGCATCTATGGTATTCACAGGAAATGCGGCAGAGAAATACAGCAGGATACACGCCCATGCTAATGCCCTGTTTTTACCACTACCCGCTTCTGCCGAGACATTTCCAGCCCTGGCAGAAAAAAAATTCCGGCAAGGAGCGTTCGCAGATACGGCCTATTGCGGGCCACTTTACCTCAAGCCCCCGAATATCACCCAGGCGCGTGCAATCTTGTGAGTGATGGAGATGGTGAGATGAAGAGGTATCGCTGTAAGAGATATTAAAATATTTATGATTAAAAACTGATTTTGGTATGATGTTTGGTTTACATACGTTGATAGTAGTTTGCGCTTAAGGGAATTTCGGGGCAGCTTCGCCAGACGATTTACCTGGGCGCACAGCACCTAAAAGACTACGGGAAAAAATAACTTCATCAAACAGACACGAATTTATGGGAAAGCAAAGGAACGAGACTATCCTATTAAAAAAAGGGCAGAACAACGTACAATTGGATTATGGAGAGTTGCGCAAAGCCGTACTGGTTCTGCGGGCTGTTAATCATAAACTGAGGCAACGGGTTATCCACCTGCTCGAAGAAGCCGACGGCCTGACCGTCACGGATATTTATATTAAGCTGAGGCTGGAACAGTCGGTCGCTTCCCAGCACCTCGCAATCCTACGCCGGGCAGGGGTCGTAAAAACGGAGCGCAACGGCAAGTTCATTCTTTATTCCCTGAATAAAGACCGGATCGCCCAAATCTCTACGCTTGTAGAAGAACTGCTTTTGTAAAATAGCCATCCGGTATGTCTTTGAAAATTATTTGTTTGCGTATTAAAAAATATGTATATTTGTTACTCTCGTTAAAAAACCACTATGAGAAAAACGCAGTTAAGCATCCCCTCCGATAAGCTCGAAGTCTCTTCGACGCTCCTGCGTGCCCTGGCACATCCGTTGCGACTGAAAATACTGGCTTTTATTGACAAGCACCAGTCTATCAGCGTCAACAAGATATATATGTCCCTGGATCTGGAACAATCCATTGCTTCCCAGCATCTTCGGGTACTCCGTATGGCCGACCTGGTCAAAGCAGAGCGGGAGGGGAAATTCATCCATTATAGCGTGGACTACGCACGGATAGAGAAAGCCGTGCGGGCCATACGGAATTTCCTGCAGGAAAAGAAAGAGGAAGCCCAGTTCTGATTTATTGGCCGGGTCGGTAAGTGCGTTCCGCATTTTTCTCTACATCCTCCCGATAGAAAAGGACGTCCTTGAACCTTTCCTGGGCATACCATTCCGCCTGGTCCCGGAAATGTGGAGAGGCAGGGTCGCTGCTTTGGCCTCCGGCAAGGATAGACCTTGCCTTTAGAGTAGGGCCAAACTCGACTACCGCGACGAAGCTGTTGCCTACGTAGCCATACCTTTTTTTGGTATTGCTTCCGGGCCTTGCCCCGAAAGCAGCCAGAGAGCCCCATACAGACGGGGTAAAACCAACGGGCAGGCTCGGCAATCGGTCGTCATAGGTTTCCTGGATTTTTCCGGTGAGGCGCTGAAACCGGTTTAGCTCGCCCCAGGAAGTTTTCCAGGTGCCAAACCGGGTTTCGAGCTCCTGAATGGTTTGTGCGAGTATTTGCAGCTTCTCTGCTCCGCTGGTCGCATTAATCATCAGGGTATTCATTGAAATAATATCAGCTGCTTGTCCGGGCTGGAGCCTTGTGCGTACGAGCGCAGTAAGTTTTTCCGCCCATAATATGGCGAGGGTCGTCGCTATGGAGGTCACGCCACAGGTATAATCCCATGCACGGAGCACTGCAACAGGGTCCCGGAGTACAATGGCCAGTGTGTCCTGCTGTGCCAGGGCTGCTTCATGAGCGGCCAGAAGGGAAGGGATGAGCGGTTCGAAAGCGGCCAGGTGTGGATCATAAGCGGCTTCGATAAGGCTGGAAAGGGTGTAGCGTTCTCCACGGGCGAGTACGCGCACCGCGTTCAGTCCCCGGAAATTCTCGGGATCAGGAGCCATATACGCAGGAAAATCACTGGGTTTTGGACTGGCTGCAGCAGCAGCCGTGAACGGGGTGGAGTTACAGTTTTGTAACCACCCGGTAGAGGGGTTTTTGACCTGCACGATTTCCTTTACGTTGTGGAGGCCTTTCCATTCTGTGGCCGGGTTGCTGCCATCTACTGGGCGCGACCAGTCGAAGGCAGGGTTTCTACGGGGGATGAAATTACCGTGCCAGTAAGCGATATTGCCCTGCCGGTCGGCAAAAACCGTGTTGTTGGAGGAGTTGGTGCGCAGTGCCATGACTTTCTGAAAACCCTTATATCCGTCTGCCTTCGTGCGCAGGTAAGACTGCATGAGTGCTTCCAGTGGGGTGTTCATCATCTTGCGTACGACCCACTTGCCGTCGCGCACGCCCACTACCGGGCCATGGTGGGTCCAGAAGAGGGTGAAGGCTTTCTGGCCCGATCCGTCGCCGTCCTTGTAGGGTTGTACTACCTGGCGGGATTGTACCGCCCGCAGTTTTTTCCCATAGCGGTAATACCATTTCCCTTCCTGTTGTACGACGGTTTCGAGGTAATCGTCCATTGCATCGGCACTGCTGGAAGTATGCATCCAACCACAGTTTTCATTGAAACCCTGATAGATGAAAAACTGCCCCCAGGTTACTGCCCCATAGGCATTCAAACCCTCCTCACTGACGATGTGTACTTCCCCACGGAAATAAAACGAGGTGTGTGGGTTAATGAGCAATAGCGCATTGCCACTTGCGCTTTTGGAGGGGGCAATGGCAAACCCGTTGGAGCCGGTGGGTTCCCGTTCCCATTCAGGGATATTGTGCTTTTCCAGCATTGCGCTGCCCGGGCTTTCTGTACCATAGAATGACTGTATCCCACTAAGCGGTACGGTGCCGATATCGCCCCCGATACTGCCCTCGCTGAACATGAGTGGCATCCAGGGTTGGAACCTGGACAACAATCGCGGCTTTACCTGTGGATGGGTATGCAGGTAGTAGTTGGCCCCGTCGGCAAAAGCATCGAGCAGATGCTTCATCCATTCAGGGCTCTTTTCATAAAGACGGATGGCTTCGAGGGTATCGAGAAAGAGCCGTGCACGGATATCGTGATAAACGGCACTTTCCCCCTCCACCTCGGCAAGTCGTCCAATCGCTTCGATATAGTTTTGCTCTACACGGGCAAAGTCATCTTCGCACTGGGCGTACAAAAGACCGAACACCGCGTCGGCATCGGTTTTACCATAAATATGCGGGACACCCCATTTATCCCGGATAATGGTCACCTGTTGTGCCCTCGCCGTCCAGCGGGCAATTTCCTGCTCCCGGAAAACCTGGGCGGACGACGAAAAGGGAAAGAAGAGGATCAGGATGAGCGGCAGGTATTTCATGGCTTAAAGCTTTTGTCCGAAAAATAGGTAAAAATTCGGATAGAAGCTATTCGGCCACGGCCCATTTATTCAGTCTTTGACCAGCGTACCGATGGGCTCTCCGTGGATAATGCGCTTCAGGTTATTGGAATCGTTGAGATCGAAAACGATAATGGGGACATTATTTTCCTGACAGAGCGTGAATGCGGTCATATCCATAACGCTAAGGCCAAGACTAATGACTTTGGCGAAGGTCAGCTGATCAAATTTTGTCGCATCGGGGTCTTTTTCGGGGTCAGCACTATAAATACCATCCACGCGGGTACCTTTGAGGATGACATCGGCATTGATTTCGCTGGCTCTGAGGGCGGCAGCGGAATCAGTGGTGAAGTAGGGGCTTCCCGTACCGGAGGAGAAGATTACGACCCTGCCCTTTTCCAGGTGACGTATGGCCCTTCGGCGGATGTATGGCTCTGCGATTTGTTTCATTTCGATTGCAGAGATAAGGCGGGTATAGACACCGAGGCCTTCCAGTGCACTTTGCAGCGCCATGCCATTGATGACCGTCGCCATCATCCCCATATAATCGCCTTGTACACGCTCGATACCGGATTTTTCCGCCTGCAGCCCACGAAAAATATTGCCGCCGCCGATGACAATTGCAATCTGTACGCCTTCGTCGGCCACTTCTTTGATTTGAGCGGCATAATGATGGAGCATAGCAGCGGAGATACCAAATTTTTGGTCGCCCATGAGGGACTCGCCGCTCATCTTTAAAAGGATGCGTTTGTATTTTATGGCCATGGTAGTCGAGGTGTTACTTCCGTAAGTTGAGAATGCCCCTTTTTTGAACAGCGACTTGTTGCGCCGGGTCAGCATGGAGGGACAAAGTACTTTTTTCGTCCATACGAAGGTCTTGAGGATACAGGCCGCTATGCAACTGAAAATGCGGCATAGCGGGGGCGAAAAGGGTATTTTTGACCCGCGCTGAACCCGTTGCAACAAGTTAGATAAAAAAAATGCCCTGGTGGACGCCAGGGCATTTTTTTTATCCGAGTTTCACATGGACGAACCCGGTAACGGTCAGTTCCTTGTTCATAGACTTGAGGAACGCCGCAACGGTCATTTTGGAGTCTTTGACAAAGTCCTGGTTGAGCAGGGTACTATCCTTAAAGAACTTATTGAGTTTGCCCAGCGCGATTTTTTCCAGCATTTCTACTGGTTTACCTTCGTTGCGGGCGATTTCTTTACCGATTTCGATTTCTTTTTCTACAATGGATGCATCTACATCGCCTTTATCAACAGCAATGGGGTGCATCGCGGCCACCTGCATGGCGACATCTCGGCCTGCGTCGTAGAATGCGGGGTCTGGGAGGTTAAGCCCTACGATGACCGCTGCTTTGTTGCCCATGTGGATATAGGGGCAGATTTGGGCAGCTTCCAGGCGGCCATAAGCGGCGAGTTCGATTTTTTCTCCGATTACGCCGATTTGCTCGGTGACTTTACCTTCGATCGTAAGGCCGTCTGCATAATCCATAGCCAGGAGTTCTTCGCGGGTAGCGGGGAAGCTGGTCAGTGCGATTTCCCCGATTTTGCGGGTCATTGCGATGAAGTCTTCGTTTTTGGCCACGAAGTCAGTTTCACAGCTCAGTTTAACAATGACGCCACGTTTGCGGTCATCAGAAGTCAGTGCGAGTACGACACCTTCCGTAGCTTCGCGGTCGGCACGCTTAAGGGAGAGTTTTTCTCCTTTTTTGCGCAGAATTTCGATTGCGTTATCGAAGTTGCCCTCGGCTTCGGTAAGGGCTTGTTTGCAATCCATCATCCCTGCGCCGGTCATATCGCGCAGCTTTTTGACATCGGCAGCGGAAATATTTACTGCACTCATTTGTTTGGTGGTTTTATTGTTGAGAGATATATTAGGATAAAGAACCAGGACTTTAGTGTACCTTCACGCATGGCGCGATATATTTTTACAGGCAGGGATATAGACTACAGCCTGTATTTGTTGGGGTTGTATAAGCGATATCCTTCTGCCTCCGGAGGGAATTCATTTGCCGAATAAAGTTGTCTCATCAGGCTTTCGCGGCTTCCGGTGGCGGCCTCTTATATGGTCTGAGGTTTTATCTTTTCGATTTTGCGGAGCAAAATTGAGCAAATAAAACCCCAGACGAATGATAATTTGGCGCGTAGTGCCTCAGGAAGACTTTTGACAAAGCCTTATCCGGGATGATATTTTGTGCCAGTGGCAGCAAAGAGACCCTTATACAACCAGGGTGAGGCGTGCTTATTCAGGTTTTTCAATTTTGCGGAGCAAAATCGGAAGCAACCCGACAAGACTTATGCGCCTGCTTCTTCTTCCTTTTCCGGTTTAGCCTGGCGGCGTTCTTCCAGCCCTTCGCGGATTGCGTGGACCATATAATCTGTGATAATGCGGATAGACTTAGACGCATCATCGTTGCCAGGGATGGGGAAGTCCACCTTATTGGGGTCGGCGTTGGTATCAACGATTCCGAAGGTACGGATTCCGAGCCGCTGGGCTTCTGCTACAGCGATATTTTCGTGTTCGATATCCACGATGAAGATTGCGGAGGGCAGGCGGAGCAGGTTAGCCACGCCACCGAGTACTTTTTCGAGTTTGTCGCGTTCGCGCGTCAGTGTGAGGCGTTCTTTTTTCGTCACGCTGCTCAGTGAGCCATCATTGAGCATTTTGTCGATCGTCTGCATTTTCTTGATAGACCGGCGGACGGTATTGAAGTTGGTCATCATACCACCGAGCCAGCGTTCGGTGACGAAGGGCATGCCCACGCTCCTTGCGGCGTTGGAGACGATGTCGCGTGCCTGTTTTTTGGTAGCGACAAAGAGGATTTTTTTGCCTGAACGGGCGAGTTGGCGCATGGCATTTGCGGAGCGCTCCATACACTCGGTGGTCCTGTTGAGGTCAATGATATGGATACCGCGGTGTTCCGTGAAGATATACGGAGACATTTTAGGGTTCCATTTTTTCTTGAGGTGGCCAAAATGCACACCTGCATCGAGGAGTTCTTTATAGGTAGGCTTATTCATGTCTTTCATTTTAATAGATGGAGAAAAACAAGGGGTGAAGGCTTAACGCTTGCTGAACTGGAAGCTCTTTCTTGCTTTAGGCTTGCCATACTTTTTGCGCTCTACCTCGCGGGCATCGCGGGTAAGGTATTTGCGCGATTTGAGCGGCTTCCTGAAGTCTTCGTTGAGCCTTACCAGGGCGCGGGATATCCCCAGGCGTACTGCCTCGGCCTGCCCTTTGAACCCACCGCCGGTCACATTGACGACGATATCGTACAGGCTGCTCACCTCTACGGTTTCGAGCGGGGAAGTGACGGTGCCCTGGACATGGATTTGTGGGAAATACTCCTTATAATCCTTGCCATTGACCTCTATTTTCCCTTCTCCTTTTTTTAGATAGACTCGTGCCACTGAGCACTTCCTTCTACCGGTTGCATTGATCATTTCCATAGACCTGCCGAAAATATTTAGCGTCCGTTATTGGCGAACAATGATAAATGAATTAGAACTTGAATGCTTCGGGCTGTTGTGCCGAGTGCGGATGTTCCGACCCTGCGTACACGAACAGTTTTTTGAACATAGCCCTTCCCAGTCGGTTTTTGGGGAGCATACCTTTTACACCGCGCTCGATGATTGCGAAAGGTTTTCTTGCCAGCAACTCGCGTGCCGTGGCAATTTTTTGCCCGCCCTGATAGCCCGAATAGGTCTGATACTCCTTTTGGAGCAGTTTTTGCCCCGTGAAACGCACTTTTTCTGCATTGATGACAATGATATAATCGCCGGTGTCTATATGCGGGGTGAAGGAGGGCTTATGTTTTCCCCGCAGTACATGTGCGATCCGCGAACAGAGGCGGCCTACGACCTCTCCCTCCGCATCAATGACATACCACTTCCGCTCCACGGTCTCTTTTTTAGCGCTGATCGTTTTGTAGCTCCGCGTATCCACGATATTTGATGTTTTATGATTGAATCAAAGTTAAATCCGACGTTTTGCTTTGGATTTTTATGCTTACCCGCCCACTGGATAGGATAATTTCCGTTGACAATTGCGGTCTGTTGAGACGCTCCTGCCCCAAAGCGGTTGCAAAAGTAAGTGGCTTTTTTGCTTTGTGCAAGTTTTTTTAAAAAAATATTCCTGTATTTTTTACATAATAAATTGAAAAACAGGTAAAATTTGGATAGCCATATTGAATATCACAGGATTTGGGGGGGAATATCCCGATTGATGATTGGCTTCCGAAGGGGTGGGTTAATACCATGGTTGGCTGGTGAGGGAAGTATATACGGACCGAATCCCTTCATCCAGAGGGATTCGGTGCTTCCAGCCCAATGCATGCAGCTTTTCGACATCCAGTAATTTCTGCGGCGTACCGTCCGGCTTGGAGCGGTCATGGGAAATATGGCCTCTAAACCCGGTAATTTCGCGGATGAGACAGGCGAGGTCGAGGATTGCGATGTCTTCGCCTGTACCAATATTTACGAGGCCTGGTTCATCAAAGGAATGCATGAGGAAGAAGCAGGCATCGGCGAGGTCGTCCACATGCAGGAATTCTCTTCTGGGCTTACCGCTACCCCAGAGAGACACTTCCGGGGCAGCGTTGCGCCGGGCTTCATGGAATTTCCGGATCAGTGCGGGCAACACATGGGAGTTGAGGAGGTCGTAATTGTCGTTAGGCCCGTAGAGGTTGGTGGGCATGGCGGAAATGAAGTTGCAGCCGTACTGTGAACGATATGCATCACACATTTTGATTCCCGCAATTTTGGCGATTGCGTATGGCTCATTGGTCGGTTCCAACAGGCCAGTGAGCAGGTATTCTTCTTTGAGCGGTTGTGGGGCCATTTTGGGATAGATACAGGAAGACCCCAGGAACAAAAGTTTTTTTACCCCGTTGCGGTAGGCGGCATCAATCACATTCGACTGGATCATGAGGTTGTCGTACAAGAATGCAGCCCGGTAGGTATTGTTAGCTAAAATCCCTCCAACTTTGGCTGCTGCAAGAAAGACATAATCGGGGCGTTCCCTGTGAAAAAAAGCTTCCACCTCATCCTGGCGGCGCAGGTCCAGTTCCCGGCTCGTACGGAGCAGTAGATGGTCATACCCTGCTGCGCGTAGTTTTCGGACGATTGCGGATCCTACCATTCCGGTATGTCCTGCAATATATATTTTATCTGATGGCGTCATTGCCGTTGAGTTCGTTAGATTTGGCAGGGCGGAGTTACTCGAATTCTTTGCGTACTTCAAAGCCATGGTCGCGGAGCAGGGCATCCCGCTGGAACAATTCCAGGTCGGAGGTAACCATTTCCCGTACGAGTTCCTGAAGTGGGCAACGGGGGATCCAGCCTAGCTTTTCCCTGGCTTTTGTGGGGTCGCCAATCAACAGCTCGACTTCGGTCGGTCGGAAATAACGCTGGTCAATGGCTACGACTTCCATACCCGGGAGCACATGGGCTGCAGGGTTGATGCACTTGACGACGATACCTTTTTCGTCGGTGCCACTGCCGTAAAATTCGATTTCTATACCAGCTTCCCGAAAAGCCATCCGGACAAATTCGCGCACCGGAGTAGTTGTCCCGGTGGCGATAACAAAATCTTCAGGAGTGTCCTGTTGCAACATCAGCCACATGGCTTCTACATAATCGCGTGCGTGGCCCCAGTCGCGCCGGGCATCGAGATTGCCGAGATAGAGCTTATCCTGCAGGCCAAGCGCGATCTTGGCCACGGCACGGGTGATTTTCCTGGTCACAAAGGTCTCGCCACGCAGCGGGCTCTCGTGGTTGAACAAGATGCCGTTGCAGGCATACATATTATAAGCTTCTCTGTAGTTGACGGTAATCCAGTAAGCATAGAGCTTGGCCACCGCGTAAGGCGAACGCGGATAAAACGGCGTTCGCTCGCTTTGCGGTACTTCCTGCACCAGCCCATACAGTTCGGAAGTTGAAGCCTGGTAAATGCGGGTCTTGCCGGTAAGCCCGAGGATGCGCACCGCCTCGAGGATGCGCAGGGTACCGATGCCGTCCACTTCCGCAGAATATTCCGGCTCATCAAAACTGACCATTACGTGGCTCATGGCCCCGAGGTTGTAAATTTCGTCGGGCTGCACTTCCTGGACGATACGCACGGTATTGGTAGAATCAGCCAGGTCGCCGTAGTGCAGGATGAAATTCCGGTGGTCAATATGCGGGTCCTGGTAGAGGTGGTCAATGCGCGCAGTATTGAACAATGAGCTGCGGCGTTTCATACCATGTACCTCATAGCCTTTTTGCAGGAGCAACTCCGATAAGTAGGCGCCGTCCTGGCCGGTAATTCCGGTGATAAGGGCTCTTTTCATTCGAGACTGATTTATAATCTATACAGAGGCTGCGGTGTGCCTGTAACAGGTTTTGATGCAAATTTATATATTATATTGTGCGTTGTCCCATTTTTTTGGTTTTGCGGAGCAAAATCAAAAAAACGATATTCATTCAAATATTCGGCTTTTTACACAACCCCATATTGCTCTGCATCACCCGGGCGTTGTTAGCTGCCGGGTGTTCCGCATACAATCAAATTGAATCTGGATAAGCAGCGCACATTTCGGCATAATCTGAAGGGCTCATGCCCACCTGCAATT
>Ga0209985_10000280_pt1 | contig 57451 bp, 49 predicted proteins | sample NOAtaG_FD_187305 | JGI IMG/M metagenome (GOLD analysis project Ga0209985, IMG submission 187305) | Freshwater lake microbial communities from Lake Erie, under a cyanobacterial bloom - NOAA_Erie_Diel6S_1000h metaG (SPAdes) (version 2) | ecosystem: Environmental > Aquatic > Freshwater > Lake ... | reverse complement strand
AGGCTCGATCAGGCCCAGAAAGAACGCACCACCCCCGTTTTCATCGTAACCCCGGAAGAAGCCCGCAACGCCGAAAAGAAAAAAGCTGCAAGTGAAAAAACCTGGAAATTCAAAGCACAAAATGTCCGGGATTTTGCCTTCGCTACTTCCAGAAAATTCATCTGGGATGCCCTTGGCGTCCCAATGTCCAATGGCCAGGTCGTACTGGCAATGTCCGCTTATCCCAAAGAAGGCAACCCACTCTGGGAGCAATATTCTACAAAAGTAGTTGCACATACCCTTAAATGGTACTCCCATTATACATTTGATTATCCTTATCCCGTGGCTTGGTCGGTACATACAAATAATATCGGAATGGAATACCCGATGGTCTCTTTCAATGGCGGACGACCAGAAAAAGATGGTACATACACCCAACGCGTTAAATACGGAATGATTGGAGTTATTATACACGAAGTTGGTCACAACTACTTTCCCATGATCGTCAACTCCGATGAACGCCAGTGGTCCTGGATGGACGAAGGACTCAACAGCTTTGTCCAATACCTCACCGAACAACAGTGGGAAAGAAATTATCCCCATCGTAGAGGGCCCTCCAACTTAATTACAGATTATATGAAGCTCGATAAAAAACTCCTCGAGCCAATTATGTCAAATTCCGAATCCGTATCTAACCTCGGCGCTAACGCCTACAGCAAACCAACCGCAGCCCTCAATATCCTCAGAGAAACCGTTTTGGGCAGAGAACTATTTGACTACGCTTTCAAAACCTATGCAAACCGGTGGAAGTTTAAACACCCCGCACCCGCTGATTTTTTCCGGACGATGGAAGATGCCTCCGGTGTTGACCTCGATTGGTTCTGGAATGGCTGGTTCTACACTACCGACCATGTAGATATTGCCATTGAACAGGTTATAGCTTTCCGGCTCGACACCAAAAATCCAGAAGTGGAAAATGCCGTCGCCCAAACTACAAAAAATGATGCCCCCAAAACTATCGGTACAATAAGAAATGAAAAAGCGATCAAAAATACCCAAGATGAAATAGACCCCTCGCTAAAAGATTTTTACTCTTCATTTAATCCTTTGAATATTAACAACTTAGATGTGGAGGATTACAAAAAATACTTAAATACCCTATCAGCAGAAGAGGCCGTTTTCCTCGAAACACCTAAGTTTTTTTACGAAATTACCTTCAAAAATAAAGGAGGGCTCGTTATGCCCCTCATCCTGAAGTTTGAATACACAGACGGTAGCACCGAAGAACATCGCATTCCAGCAGAAATTTGGCTGCTGGACAACGAAGCCGTTTCAAAAGTGTTTATGACTGATAGAGCACTTGCCCGTATTACCCTGGACCCATATCTGGAAACCGCAGACACCGATATGTCCAATAACAGCTTCCCCCCGGTTCCTCAAATGAACCGCTTCGAGCTATTCCGCGAAAAAACGATGCCCCAACCCCCTGAAAACCCTATGCAGCGGGCAAAAAGGGCAAGTGCCCTGGAAAAAAAATAGATTGCTGCCAACCACAGATTAATAATAGTAAACGACAGCTCATTATTAAAGGTAAAAACCAGGTATATTCAACTTCATACCACATAAGCCAAATACCAAGCTAAAATGCAGGAATACACCAACCCGTACCTGAGATTAGAAGAAGGTAGAGCGGTGGAAGGACTTATCCGGTGGAAAAGCCCTTCAAATATTGCCATCGTAAAGTATTGGGGGAAATTCGGACAGCAGCTTCCCAGAAATCCCTCTATCAGCTTTACCCTTCAGAATGCCTTTACAGATACTGTCCTTCAGTATTTCCCTAAAGCCAGCACATCCAAGGGTATCACCCTAAAATTCAACTTTGAAGGCGCCCCAAAACCTGCTTTCGAAAAAAAAATTAAGGATTTCCTGGAATCACTCCTTCCTGTCTTTCCTTTTCTCCAACAACTGGAACTTCATATCCACAGTACAAATTCCTTTCCCCACTCCGCCGGAATTGCTTCCTCTGCATCCAGCATGAGCGCACTCGCCCTATGCCTGTGTTCCCTGGAACAAACCCTGTTTGGCACCCTGACTGGCGAAGACGCTTTCCTGCAAAAAGCATCCTTCGTGGCCCGGCTCGGATCGGGAAGCGCCTGCCGGTCTGTATTCCCCCTGGCAGCTATTTGGGGCGCAAGCCCATCCTTCCCTTTTGCATCCGACCTCTATGCGCAACCCATCGGCCACCACCTCCATCCCGTCTTTCAGACAATGCACGATGATATACTAATCGTAAGCAAAAAAGAAAAAAGTGTCTCAAGTAGGGCAGGCCATCAGCTTATGGAGGGAAACCCCTATGCCGATAGCCGATACCGACAGGCTGGCTCCAATATTGTTATACTTAGCCGCGCACTTCAACAAGGAGACCTGGAAACCTTCGGGCAAATTGCCGAAAGCGAAGCCCTCACCCTACATGCCCTCATGATGGCATCAACCCCCCCGTTTATCCTCCTGAATCCAAAAACCATCGAAATAATCACCACTATTCAGCAATATCGCACAGATACAGGAAAACAAGTATATTTTACCCTTGATGCCGGCCCCAATGTACACCTCCTGTATCCGGATGAAATCCATGAAGACGTAATTACATTTACCCGATCCGAATTATTACCGCTCTGTGAAGACGGAGCACGTATAGAAGATCAGGCTGGCCCAGGCCCTATGTTAATCCGGGAATAATCTGTAAATATCCTCCACTACCTGGCAAAATAATCATGAAAAACTGGCTTTCACTTTTCTGTGGGACAATCGCTTCAACCCTTATTTTTTCCTGCACCCCCGCCACTGGTCAAATTGAACGCCCCACAATTACCAATAGCTCGCTCGACCAAAAACTCGCAGGTATGTTGAAATTCAGCGTACCGCTTATCAGCGTAGAAGCACTTCATATAAAAATCGAAAAAGAAAAAATTTACATCTTCGATACCAGAGAATATAAGGAATTTCAAATCAGCCATATCCCCAATGCACGCCACCTGGGCTATTCCGATTTTAACTTGACCCGGGTCAAAGATGTACCTAAAGATGCTACAGTCGTCGTTTATTGCTCAGTTGGATACCGAAGCGAAAAAATTGGCGAGCGCCTGATCGCCAAAGGCTATACCCACGTACTTAACCTGTACGGGAGCATCTTCGAATGGGCAGAACAAGGGCTTCCATTAGAAGATTCCAACAGCCAAGCAACCAACAAGTTGCATACCTATAACCGGGAATGGGGAAAATGGATAAAGGGGAAAGAAATTCACAAAATCTGGTAATTTTGTAGTGCTTTTGGAAAAAGAACATGTATGTCACCTTTATTAAAAGAAAATTAGTGCGATATGGACATTTTTGAAAAAAGGATCAATAACCGGGGCCCGCTCGGCCAGTACCAAAAATATGCCCACGGCTATTTCGCCTTCCCCAAACTCGAAGGCGAACTGGGAAACCGTATGATGTTTCAAGGAAAAGAAAGAATCATCTGGAGCATCAATAACTATCTGGGCTTAGCAAACCACCCCGAAGTACGCAAAGTGGATGCAGATGCAGCAGCAAAGTGGGGCCTGGCCTACCCTATGGGAGCCCGAATGATGTCCGGGGAATCCAATTTCCACGAACAACTCGAAAACGAACTTGCAGAATTCGTACAAAAGGAAGCAGGTATGTTGCTCAACTATGGGTACCAAGGGATCATGTCGGTTATTGATGCGCTGCTCGACCGCCATGATGTCGTAGTCTATGATAAAGACAATCACGCCTGTATCTATGATGGTATCCGTATGCACCTCGGCAAACGTTTCCCTTTTGAACATAACGATATCGAAAGCGTCAGGAAACAGTTGGAAAAAGCGACTAGGGCCGCACAGGAAAGCGGTGGCGGGGTACTCGTGATTACCGAAGGGGTATTTGGTATGCGGGGAGAACAAGGTATCCTCAAAGAGATTGCCGCATTGAAGGCAGAATTTGACTTCAGGCTCCTGGTGGACGATGCCCATGGATTCGGTATGCTCGGTAATACCGGTGCAGGGGCAGGTGAAGAGCAAGGGTGCCAGGAACAAATTGACCTCTATTTCAGCACTTTCGCAAAATCAATGGCAAGTATCGGCGCTTTCATCGCCGGAGAAAAAGAAATCATTGATTTCCTCCGCTATAATACCCGCTCACAAATTTTTGCAAAATCCCTCCCGATGCCCCTGGTGATCGGCAACCTGAAACGCCTCGAACTTCTGCGCTCCAAACCGGAACTCCGCCAAAAACTATGGCACAACGTAGATCTTTTGCAGGGTGGCCTCCGGGAGGCTGGCTTCAACCTGGGTAGCACCAATAGTTGTGTAACCCCCGTTTATATGCACTGTTCACTGGAAGAATCCACCAACCTCGTATATGACCTCCGCGAAGTTTATAATATCTTCTGCTCAATTGTCGTTTATCCCGTCATCCCTAAAGGAATGATGCTGCTTCGCCTCATCCCTACAGCAGAACACAACGAAGAAGATATCCGCCTCACCATCGAGGCATTCAAGGCGATTAAAGGTAAGCTGGAATCCGGTGCTTATAAAAAAGCGATGGAGGTAATCGCTTGATTAACTGTAATATAGCAGGCTTTTTTAAACTGTTCTTTGGTCGCTTGCGCTACCGAATAGTTCAAAAAAGCCTGCTCATAAGTCTATCCCCCTCCCTTTAGCAGCAGCATATTCTGCTGGTCGGGATGTTTGAAAATGACTTACCGGACAGCGTCAATTAAATCAATTTATGGTGGGGCATCATAACATAACATCGCCCCAAAAGTCTAATCAGCCCTGCCAGGCCGAAATATGCGCAAAGCCAGAATAAAGACAACCGCTCCCGTTATCAATGTATTGATAACCAAAGGCCATTGGGGATTCTGCCCAAATATTCCCAATACTTTATCAATCGCCAGCAGGATGTTGTGCAATCCGAGGAAAACTGCAATCCCGACAATGATGATGGTAAGCAAATTGGCGTAAGTGCCATTTGCATAATCCCCAAGTAACGCCCGGTCATTTGCTGCCAAAAGCAGGAACGTGGCCATCATAGGCAACAACAATCCATTTAAGGCCTGCGCCATAATGATTACAGGAATTGGTTTGAAATCCAGCACGCCAAAAACCATGCCGACCGCAAGTACCCCACCCCATACCATTCGGAATTTTTTTGAAGAAACCTCCCAACCACTCCCACTTTCCCGACCCGGCCCATGGCCAAACAGGCTCTGGCCCGCAATAGCAGCAGCCAGTGGTGCAGTTATTGCCGAGCTAAAACCAGCAGCAAAAAGACCAAGGCCAAACAACCATTTTCCAAAAAAACCAAAGTGCAGCTCAAGGGCATTAGCTACACTTTCATAAGAATAATCCCCGGAAATCTGGGTACCGACCAACAGAATAGCCCCGGAAATCAACCCTCCAATTGTCACCGCTATGGCGATCCCCCACCGCATCTCCCATATCTTCTGCCCATATCCAATGCCAGACCCCAAAAATAAATTGTACGGGACGATCGTCGTACCGACCAGCCCGATAATCAGTAATTCCGAACCTGACGGGATAGATGGCAAAAATGTATGTAAGAGTATCTCACTCCCTCCAATCGGTGTATAAACTGCCGAAAAAGCAAACGCAATACCCATCGCAGCCACCAATGCCCCCATAAAACGCGCGATTTGCCGGAGGCTGCCAATCCACAACAATATTGCACACAAAACGCCTAAAATAAGTGTAAGCAATGGCCCGGGAATAGGTAGAAACAACGCAAGGCCTGCAACTGCGCCCAACAGATTCCCCGCTTCGTATGCGGCACATCCAAAAACCAATGCCCCGAATATAAAGTAGAGCAGCCTGGCAGCACCGCGCTTATCCTGCATCTGCAATGCAATAATCGCCCCAAGGTTCCTCCCTGAAGCAATACTCAGACGTGCAGAAGTTTCCTGTAATATTATCGTGGCCAGCGTTGAAAAAGTCAATGCCCAAAGTAGATCTCCTTCAAATAAAGCACCCGCTCTGGAAGTTGTCGTTACCGTGCCCGGCCCGATAAATGCGGCCGAAATAATAGACCAGAAAAATACACTCGATAACCCTTTCTGAAAGTTTACATATCGGGCCATAAGATAACTTTATCGCGAAAAAAAACTGATACAAAACGCTCCTCACAGTAATCCGACACAATCTATTCCGGATCGGGAAAAGTCATTACCCGCTTTACTTTATATGGCTTCTTGTGTTGGGACTCGAAATACGTACGGACCTGTATCTCCACGGTAATACCAATTGTGATAAACTGAATACCACTTAACAACAGCAGCAGCCCCAGAATGAGTAAAGGCCTACCCCAGATATCATTACCCAATAATTTCAGGCAAAGTAAATAGACATTAATCATCAAGCCGCTGAAAAACAGCAAAAGTCCAGTATTGCCAAACAAATGCATAGGACGCTTAAGGTACTTTTTGAAGAAAAGCATCAACAGCAAATCACTCACAACTTTTAAGGTTCGACCAAGGCCATATTTTGACTGGCCAAATTGACGCGCATGATGCTTTACATCAACCTGAGTAATTTTTCCGCCTTCCAGGGATGCCAAAACAGGGATGAAACGGTGCAGCTCACCATAAATACCAAGATCTTTGGCCAAATCAGCCCGGATTACTTTGAGGGCACACCCATAATCCTTAAGATTAACACCGGACGCATTTCGGATAATATAATTCGCAACCCGGCTTGGTACCTTGCGCAGAAAAAAACCATCCTGACGATCCGCCCTGTTTCCGGCTACCATATCCCATTCTTCTTTCTCACACACGCTAAGCATCATAGGAATATCCGAAGGATCGTTTTGCAAATCACCGTCCATCGTTACGATGTAACTACCCATCGCATGGTCAATACCTGCCATCAATGCCAGACTCTGACCATAGTTCCTTTTGAACTCAATAATCTTTAGGCGCGGGTGCGCAACCGCCTTTAATACCCGCACGGTGCCATCGGTAGAACCATCATCCACAAAAATCATTTCGTAATCCAGATCTTTAAGCGCAGATGTTATCTGCCCGACCAATGGGCGTACATTCTCCTCCTCATTAAACACCGTAACCACTACAGACAATTTGTGTAGCATACACCTCCTTTTTAATTCTTCTTCAAAACTCCTTTCACTACACCACCTACTTAGAGCAGATTACTCAGATAAAGGACCGATATCGTAAGTCAATGCCCCATGCCTTACCTTAATCTCCGAGACCTTCCGCACTCCAATGTCAGGATAGTCATTTGGATCAATAATATACAATGCAGAAGTATCGCTTCCCACTAAATCCCTTGGGATAACCGAACCCCTTGCAATGGTAAGATAAAAAGAATTGGTAGGCTGCATATCCGTTTTTTTATATACCAGCATACGCTCGTCCCGATATGCCTTCCCTGCTAAAAGGGAAGTTTCCCGGCAAAGTTTACCAAAGTCATGTGCATTCCGATCAGGTAGTACAAACCAGTTGAAACCGATCCGAAACAATAGCAGTACAATAATTGCCATTGGCACACCCCAAACCGAAACGTTCCTTGTCATCTTCCAAAAAGCCAAACCCGACGCAATACCAAGAAAAATACTCTTCAACGGCCAATTCGGAACGATTTGCAGCCTGCCTAAAAAGAAAGGCAAAAAAGCAGCTATAAAAAAACTCGCAGCCATCGCAACCAATATCCCCAGAAAAATCCGGGTATGTATCGTTCCCCGTTCCGAATGCCAGGTACGCAGGTCGAGAAAAATACCAAAAACCAATGGTACAAACATCAACAGATAACGGGGATAAACTTCAGGAGAAATCCAGTACACCCAAATATTGCTTAAAAAAATAACCGCTAAACACGCGGTAAAAGGATGCCTGCGAATCCTGCTCCAAACCTCCCGGTCAAGGACGAAAATTGCCATCAACGACCATGGAAAAAAATGATAGACCATCTCAAAAGGAAAAGTGAATACGTGCATGACCGTCCTGCCCAAACCATAATTTACCACAGTCCGCTTGGAAGATTCAGAAAACAGCGTTTGAAATACTGTATCAAGTGCATTAAATTGCAGGTAAAAGCTATAATAGGTACCAACAACCCCTGTAAAAACCAAAATTCCCAATATATGCTGCCAACTCAATAGTCTGCTCAAAGCCCCTCGGAAAAGAAAGTATCCGGAAAGCGTCAAACCGAGAAAAACTACCGCAGGAAGCCCTTTCAATAAAAAACCGATCGCCCCCAGCAGATATGCACCCAAAAACAAAACCGTCCATTTCCCTTTTTCAAAAAAATGGTAAACCGTCATAAACATACCAAAAATGACCCAACTAAACGTACAATCAATCAACGCAAGCATCGCATCCCAGAAAAGCACCCGCCCACAAGTAATCAGCATAAAAGCAGCTAGCACGGCTTGTCCAGACCCATAATGCCGGCGAAAAACAAAAAATACCGAAGCCGCATATCCAAGTAAAGCCAGCACGGTAGGTATTCTCGCCGTGAATTCATCAACTCTTCCGGATAATTCAAAAAAAACCAACAAAATCCAGTTAAAGAGCGGTGGTTTGTTGTAGTAATACTCCCCATGCAACGTCGGGGTAATAAAATTTCCTGACCATTTCATCTCTAAAGCGACTAAAGCACGTATTGCTTCGTCGTCAATAAATGTCATGAGCCCTAAATTGATCAGGAGTGCAGGCAGGAGCAGCAGACAAGCCAATATGACCCATAAAGTATTCGAAAAAAATCGTTGATGCACTGGTAGAATCGTCAAAATCTTGATATAGATCACTAAATACACAAAGGTATTACACGAATCAAAGGAATGGGCAGAATTACAGACAGATTTTAAAAATCAAACGCAAATACAAAAATCTAAAGCCGCCATGTTGATTTTTTCCATTTTAGCAAGTACTTATACTTTATTCCTCGCCGCTAATCTTCAAGCGACAACTCCTTACCAGCCAAAGCCTGTCGCACAACTGCATACCGATACTTCCCAATGGCTCGAAATTACCCGTATAGAAGCCAATATCCTGCTGGACCTCCGTTATGCTACTAAAAACAACTTTGTAGGGGCACAAATGTACGACTGCCCACGCTGCTTCCTAAGACCCGCCGTAGCAAGAGCACTCGCCGAAGTTCACAGGGAATTGCGCAAAAAAGGTCTGGGCCTGAAACTCTACGATTGCTATCGCCCCCAGTCTGTGCAATGGGCGCTCTGGAAAAAAGTCCCTAACCCGCAATATGTGGCCGACCCCAGAAAAGGCTCAATGCACAACCGGGGCTCCGCTATTGACCTGACCCTCGTGGACCTAAACGGCCGGGAACTCGATATGGGCACCCCCTATGACTTTTTTGGACAGGAAGCATATATTGATTATACCAATTTACCGGAAAAAGTACTCGAAAACAGAAAAACCCTACAGCAGGCAATGATCGCAAAGGGATTCCGTACAACAAGAACGGAGTGGTGGCATTTTTCTTTTACCAAAGCTGCATATCCAATTAGCGACATGCGGTGGCCATGCCCTTAGCCATTTTTATCGCTCATCGAAAACAAAGAAAAGCATTCGTTCGTTTCCACATTGTATTTTCGTAATTTTGTAGTCCTTCGAGTTATAGGACACACAACAGATCCAAATTATGCAATTTAAATCCGACGTAGAGGCAGTTGATGCACTAGCCAACGCCTACCTCGAGCTGAAAAAAGAAATCGGCAAAGTTATCGTAGGACAGGACGAAGTCGTAAAAGGCGTGATCATCGCATTATTCAGCAATGGACATAGCTTGTTGGTGGGTGTACCCGGCCTTGCCAAAACCCTCCTGGTCAGTACCATCGCCGATGTACTCGACCTCGACTTCAAACGCATCCAGTTCACGCCCGACCTGATGCCATCAGATATTACCGGATCGGAAATCCTGGATGAAGATCGGCACTTCCGTTTCAATAAAGGGCCGTTGTTCGCCAATATCGTCCTCGCTGATGAAATCAACCGGACCCCTCCCAAAACCCAGGCAGCTTTGCTGGAAGCTATGCAGGAAAAATCTGTCACCGTAAGCGGTATTCGCCACCTTCTGCCCAAGCCCTTCTTCGTATTGGCTACCCAAAACCCAATCGAACAAGAAGGTACCTATCCCCTGCCCGAAGCACAGCTCGACCGCTTTATGTTCAATATCCCATTAGGATACCCCTCTTATGAGGAAGAACTCGAAATCGTAAAAAGTACCACTGCGATTCAGTCCATTGAATTACAGCACGTCGTAACTGGTGACCAGATTTTGTTTTTCCAGCAATTAATCCGAAAAATACCTGTTTCTGATAATGTCCTGAGCTATGCCGTCAGCCTGGTGACAAAAACCCGGCCCAATACGCCGATGGCACCTGCAAATGTCAACAACTACCTCTCCTGGGGGGCAGGACCCCGGGCATCCCAGTTCCTCGTGCTAGGTGCAAAATGCCATGCCGCTATTAAGGGAAAATACTCCCCTGATGTCGAAGATGTTCAGGCCATCGCCAAGTACGTCCTCCGGCACCGGATCGTCCGTAATTATAAAGCGGAAGCGGAAGGTATTTCTGAAGAAAATATCATCGAAGGCCTGCTTTAATTTCCTGCACCCCGGGCGTAAAGTACCCGTGGTAACCGGTGATGAAAATATACTGCAGCCCGCCTGTCGCACTAAGCCAGTTCTGCCAATCAAACACTGGCTCTCGCTGCCACGGGTCTGCATAGTAGAAAATGGGCTGTTTTTTTCCTTACGAAGGCTTTTCAAAAGATCATCGCCCCGCTACGCTCATGAAAAAGGTATAGCACAGGCGAAAGAGGTTGTTTCCATCCTGCAGTGGTCCGATCGTAACAAAAGTATGTTTCGGATGGCTCATTCACGCCAAATCTCAAGAATCCTGCATCTTCCTATTGCAACTGTGCAGGAAAAAACCCTGGCACAACAGCACCTTAGTACATTCCAGTAATAAAAACAAAAGCAATGTCCGTTTCTGATGCTTTCTACAGGTATTTCTCCACCTGTATCTCTTTTCTGCTGCCGTTAATCCTTACAAATTGTACTGGCGATGCGCCGGGAGGGCTGCGTTCTACACCGAACGCCTTTGGAAAAGTTAATGACCTGGTAGTCGTCACCGATAAAGAAATTTGGGAAAGTCCAATCGGGGATTCCATTCTTTATTATTACTCCGGGCCGTTTCCCATCCTTCCCCAACCTGAACCCATCCTCGAAATCAAATATTTCAGTCCTGAAGACCTTGAAGAAGATCAGCTCAGAAAGCAAATGCGCACCTATCTTTTTGCCTGTGACCTCAGCGATAATAATTCCCAGGCAGCAAAAATGATGAAATTCCTCGCCGGGGAACAAAATATGACCCAAATCAAGCTCAACCCCAAGAATAATATCGTAGTTGGCAAAGATAAATGGGCCAAAGGCCAGATGCTGATCTTCCAGTTTGCCCGGAACCGACAGGAATTAGTTGAAAATTTAAAAGACAACTTCCCCGCTATTCTCAAAAAAGTACGGGAAAATGACTACAGGCAAATGGATGCTACCGTATTTTTTGAAGGCCGAAGCGAAAAAATAGAGCAAAACGTCCGCAATAAAATAGGCGTAGATATACGCATCCCCAAAGGGTATGTACAAGCGCTCAGCGATGAGGAAATCATGTGGCTACGCAGGGAAACCGAGGAAACTTCTTCCAATATCATCCTGAGCAAGATCCCTTATCAGCGCAAGGAACAACTTTCGCGCGAAGGCATCAAGGCAATCCAGGAAGCAATTGGAAAAAAATATGTCTCGACCCAGCTCGATAATACTTATATGAAAATCAATGACGTTGACCTGCCTATGTACGTCAACCCCATACGGTTTAAAAATCTGTACGCACTGGAGGCCCGCGGGATATGGGAAATTGTGAACGACTATATGGGCGGTGCTTTTGTAAGCTATCTCATCCTCAACCCCAAAACAAACGATTTGATTTTTATCATGGGCTTTTTACATGCGCCCGGTGAAGATAAACGCAATTTTATCCAGCAAATTGACCATGTCATTCACACGACACGGATCCCATAAATCAGGTATCCGACAATAGGGGGTATGTAAAAAGAAAAACCTTTGCCATACCTGCGGGAAGTTTTATTGGGGTTGTGTAAAAAGTCCCGACGCTGTCATTTGGCAGCGCCAGTTACAAAAATTCCTTTTTACACAACCCCAATCTTTTACACAAACGCCACACGGCGATGCGTTTATTTGCAGTCCCAAAAAACATTATTCCATAATCAGAGAAAGGCTTTTCTTTGTAAACGCAGACAATGCTTCACCCTTTAGCATACCTTGCTGAAGCAGTGCAAGTTGAAGCAAAAAGGCAGCCATTTCTTTTTGGGTGTCTGCGCCTTCCGTCTTCAGCAACTTCCCGCAAATCAAGGGGTGATTGGTATTGACTACCACATTGTAAGAATCCGGAAAACCACTGCCTTGCATTCCCTGAAACGCCTGCATTTCTTTCATCCGGCGCATGAACTCCGGTCGGGTGATAAGTACAGGTGCTGCTTCCGGCGAGAGTGCTTTCGTTGACAACATAGCATCTGCAGAGGAGAGGACACCTGTAAATATTTCTTCGACCTTTTTGAGATCGGATTCGCTCAGGACCGACTCCCGTTGTTCATCTTTTTGGATCAGATGATCGGGAGTATCTGCATCTACCCGGACAAAAGAGACATTTTCCAGCTTATACTCTAAATGCTGGATGAAGTGGTTATCAATCACCATATCCATTTTCAATACATCGTACCCATTATCCTTACAAGCGAGTATCTGACTGTGGTGCTGATCGGGAGACGGGGTATAGAGGATTACCACGCGACCGTTTTTATCTGTCTGGGTCGCTTTGACTTTTTCCACATACGCTTCTACCGGATAAGACGCGCCATCGAGATTTTGGAGCAGGGCAAATTTGATCGCCCGTTCATGAAATTTTTCGTCAGAAAGCATTCCGTACTTAACGAATACCCCAAGATCGCCCCATTTTGCGTCGTATGCTTCCCGATCCTTTTTAAACAACTCCTCCAGTTTATCCGCAACCTTTTTCGTGATATAGGTCGAGATTTTACGGACGTTTCCATCTGCCTGCAGATAGCTCCGGGAAACATTCAAAGGGATATCCGGCGAATCAATGACGCCGTGTAAAAGTCTGAGGAATTCCGGTACGACATCTTCGATGTTGTCGGTCACATATACCTGGTTGGAATATAATTGGATTTTATTGCGCTGTAGCTCGAGGTTATTCCCTAATTGGGGAAAATAAAGGATACCGTTGAGCGTGAAAGGGTAGTCAATATTGAGATGTATCCAAAATAGGGGAGCCTCAAAAGAAAAGGGATAGAGTTCGCGATAAAAAGAGCGGTAATCATCGTCGGAAAGCTCGCCGGGGGATTTTTTCCACGCTGGCTCCGGGTTATTGATGATATTAGGTACCTGGGTAGTATCCTCATCCCCTTCCTTATTTTCTTCAGGTTTAGTCCCGAACTGAATAGGAACAGGGAGAAATTTACAATATTTTTGGAGCAGCGATTCAATGCGGGAATCTTCTAGAAACTCCATACTGTCGTCGCTCAGGTATAATACTACATCCGTGCCCCTGTCTGCTTTATCATTTTCTTCAAGCGTATATTCAGGATTACCGAGGCAAGTCCACGTCACTCCTTTTGCCCCTTCAGTAAAAGATTTGGTATGCACCTCAACTTTATTCGCCACCATGAAAGCGGAGTAAAAACCGAGACCAAAGTTGCCGATCAGATTGGCGTCATCTTTATATTTTTCAAGGAACTCTTTCGCACTTGAAAACGCCACCTGGTTTAAATACTTTTGTACTTCTTCTTCCGTCATCCCAATCCCGTGGTCGCGGATCGTCAGGGTCTTGTTTTCTTTATCCGGGATCACCTGAATAGCCAAATTACCGAGCTCCCCGTTAAATGCCCCACGCAGGGCAAGAGCTTTGAGCTTCGAGCTGGCATCAACTGCATTAGAGACAAGTTCGCGCAGAAATATTTCGTGATCGGAATAGAGGAATTTTTTGATAATCGGAAAAATGTTCTCCGTCTGAACTGAAATCGTGCCTTTTTGCATTGTCTGGAAATTTATTCTGTTGATAAATACCTGTAAAATGGGAGTTTTGATATCGTGACAATAAAAAACCTCAACTCATATCAACAAATGTCATACCAGAACGATTAACCTGTCAATTTGACACCAAGTATATCAAAGCAGAAAGACGAATGGGCATAATAAGTATTGCACAAAACACACCAGGCTGTTGCAACAATTCTAAAGCGGGAATTCTTTTAGGCAAAAATTTGCTTTTAAAATAAAAAAGCCTTTTCTTTGCACGAGCTTTGAGTTAGTCCAGTCTTGGAATCTCTTCCAATCTAGGTTTCCCAAAATAAAAAAGGTTTCTACATCGCAGGAACAAGTATTTTTCTTACTAAAGATACTTTTGCTTTCAAATTTCACGAAGTACACTTCTGTGAAAAATGATTGTATGAGGTGAGCAGGAAGCCATATTGGGGGGACGCTTGGCCGAATGCTCACCCTCTTCAATTTTGTAAAGACAAGCACACACGTGTTGGTTTTAAGATATGTCATTCCAGGGAAACCTGAATGGCTTTGCCGATTCAACTGGGGGGTAGAATCGGCATTTTTTTTATGCCGGGATTTTATTTACCCTTGTCACATGGCGGCCCCCGTCAAAAGGCGTATCCAGGAATACCCGGACAATCGCTTCGGCTTCGGCAACGGATATGAAACGCGAAGGCAGAGAAAGGATATTCGCATCGTTGTGCGCACGGGCGAGCGAAGCAAGTTCTGTATTCCAACATAATGCTGCCCGAATTCCCTGGTGCTTATTAGCAGTAATAGCGGCTCCATTACCACTTCCACAAATAACAATACCCATGGCCGCTTCGCCAGATTCCACAGAAAGAGCGAGGGGATGTATATAATCGGGATAATCCACGGAAGATTCTGAGAAGGCTCCGAAATCCAGGACTTCGATTTGCCATTTTTGGAGCAACTCCTTCAGGTGTTCTTTGAGTCGGAATCCGGCGTGGTCACAACCAATTGCAATTTTCTTCACTTCGATAAATTTAAAATTGGAAGTTGTCTATAGATTTTAAAGTAAAGGCAGCCTTATTTTATTAAATCGGGCCTCTTTTTTTGATTTGCCTTCGAAAAATCAAAAAAAGAGGCCCGATTTAAATTGTTATTTGACCCAAAGCGCCAGATAAAGCCTTATAAACCAGCACCATTCAAAGTACTTGAGCGGCGGGCTTTTGGTTTACTGACCGACCGGAGGCATACCAGGAGACTCTGGCTGTTGTACTGCTTTGTAAGGCGCGAACCTTGCCTCGAGCTTAGTCTGAAAATCCTTATCGTTGCCACGCTTGGCATCGTCGATCAGTTTATTCATCGTGCGCTGTGCCATATCGTAATCAAACGCAAAGCTATTGGACAAGATATCCGGAGACACCGAGGTATAGAAACGGAGTTGCTCTTCCGTATTTTTAGCGAGAATTTCCATAATCGGTTTTGCTTTTTTATACGCATCTGCATCCATATAGACATCCAGCATATAATACGCCCGATAATCATACGGGAAATTCATATCGGGAAACACTTTGAAGTACTTATCTACCAGGGCCACTGCCTTATCCTTTTGTCCGCTCCTGAGCATCTCACCGGCTGCACGACGCATACCGAGCTGCATACTTTGCAGGCTGGGCATGAAAGAATTATCTACGAAAGTTTCTTTCTTGTCAAAATTGCCCCAACGGAATTTCTCCATAACATTCTTATAAAAAATATCCGTTGCCACACGGCCACTGCCAATCAGGCCGAACGTAGGATCAGAAGACGAGCGCACGGGGACGATACGAAGCCCGAGGCCTTCGAGTTGCATATAGCTATCGAGGCCGAAGAATTTTTCCGGGCGGGTAGTGACGGAAAAATAAATTGGTCGTTCCCAAAGGTTAGAGGCGATGATATCGAGGACCGCAATATCGTCTTTCTGAAGGAATTCCTTTCCTGCCAGATTGAGTGGGATACGATCCACCACAACTGAATCCGACGGTCCGATCAGGCCTGCTTTTTGTGCAGCGGCACGATCAACGGGCAGATAAACCGACTGGGTCGGCATATAGCTCTCTGTGAATTCGCCGCTTTGTAAAGGAAGGGGATGGTCTTCGCCAATGAATTTCAGGAATTGTTGAAGGCTCATTTCCCGGTCTTCCCCAAGCTTGGGATAAAGGACTTGGTTGCGTTTACTTCCACGCATCGCATCGGAGGAAATCGAAAGTTTCAGCGCAGGGGATTCATTGACTTTCCTGCGAAGAAGGTCAATATACCAATCTACCGCAATCAGGCTAAGGTTGACGACACGCACATCGGTACGTATGCCTTCGACCTCCTGAGCGTACCAAAGCGGGTAGGTATCGTTGTCGCCGTAGGTAAAAAGTACCGCATTAGGGGCACAGGACTCCAGGAAGTTGACCGCATAATCTCTTGACGCGTAATGATCGCGACGGCTCATATCGTCGAAATTCTGGGTCAGCATCAGCACGGGCGCTACCATGACCACGATACCGGCCAGGCTTGCACCGACCGGATTGTTGAGCTTAAGTCGCTCCTGCAAGATTTCAAAGAGGGCCAATACACCTAAACCGATCCAGATACAGAAGGTAAAGAACGAGCCGACCATGACGTAATCCCTTTCCCGTGGCTCATTTGGAGGCTGATTAGCATAGATAATAATCCCGATACCTGTAATTCCAAAGAGGAACAGTAAGCCGAGAAAATCTTGGCTACGCTTATTGAAGTGGTAAATCAAACCCAATAGTCCGAAGAGGAAAGGCAACATGAAATATCGGTTTCTCCCTTTATCCTCGCGCATCTGCTGAGTAATCTTGCTTTGATCGCCAAGGCGGATATTATCAATGAAGGGGATACCCGATATCCAGTGCCCATTGGATTTGTCCCAGGGGTTGTAGCCCTGGACCGCATTTTGACGCCCGGAGAAATTCCACATGAAGTAGCGCCAGTACATCCAGCTGAGCTGATATTTGAAAAAGAAGCTGATATTATCCCCCATATTCGGGCGGCCAGGAGGAAGAGGTTGATCGGGCGAGAGTCCTATCCAGCGCTTATACAATGACGGACGGCCCTGCGAGCCGTCGCTAAGCCTTGGAAAAGCCATTTCCTGTCTTTTGTCATAAACATACGAAAGGCGCTCGTCCACTATTTCGTATTTATCGCCCACCCGGCCATACCGGTTTTGGGACTTCACGTCAATCGGCCTTGCGTCAAAGTGGGGGCCACGAAGCAATGCCCGTTCTCCATATTGCTCACGGTTAAGATAAGGCAACAGGCGCATAGCATCCGTAGGCGTGTTCATATTGATTGGCGGATTGGCATTAGCACGGGTCACCACCATCCCGTAAGTAGAGTAAGAAATGACCAGCAATGCTACAGCGACAATAGCATTTTGCAAGGTTGGGTTATTATTCCGCTCGGCATAGCGAAGGCCGAATACGGTACCTGCAATTAAAAGCAGGACGAGGGGGATCAACCCGGAGTGGAAAGGCAACCCGAGACTGTTTACCATAAACATATCAAACATCCCCCAAAGCTTGGGCAAGCCGGAAACAATAAACGATTGAACACCGAAAATCATCAGCAAGCCCACCCCAAGAGAGGCGATCATACCATTGAAAGTGAATTGCTTATACCTTTTCAGATAAAAGAAAAAGGCCAACGCAGGGAAGGTAAGAATACTCAACAGGTGAACCCCCAATGACAAACCTGAAGAATAAATCGCAAAAATCAGCCATTTGTCGTATTTCGGTTCATCCGGCTGGTGATACCAGTGGATTGTTGCCCACATGGTCAGTGTGGTAAAGAAAGTGGACAGGGCATATACCTCTCCTTCTACTGCCGAAAACCAGATCGAAACGCTGAAAGCCGTGGCAAGGCCGGAAGCAAGACCTGAAAAAGCGAGGGCAATCGTCTGGGCAGTATCTGGGTTTCCTGCTCTCCCGACCATAGCGATTTTACCGAGAATAATCGTTATCCAGGCAATGAACATGGCGGCGAAAGCTGTAGAAACTCCAGAGAGCAGGTTAACAGCAAAAGCAATATCTTCCGGTTTATCTGATACTACAGTAGCAAACCATGCAAAGAGGCGTCCAACCAGCAGGAACAGCGGTGCTCCTGGTGGGTGGACTACCTGGAGTTTATACGCTCCAAGGATAAATTCACCACAATCCCACAAACTACCTGTACGCTCGGCAGACAAGTAATACACTACAGCCGATATGGAAAAAACCAGCCAACCCGTAAGACTACTAATCTTTTTGAAAGAAAACATGATGATTTTTTATTGTATAATGTCTTTGAAAATATGTTTTTCATTAATGAAACGCATACCTGCGCCTGACAGCCACGCGATAAGCAAGGCTATGCCAGCTATGATTTCGAATCAGGCAAAACTAATAAAATAAATTTAACCATTCCTTGAGCAAAAGTTTATTGTTGCATTATCCACCTAATATAGGCTACCTTTGCAAAAAAATTAGCAGCCATGTTTAAACTGGTACTAACCATCGTGATGATTTATCTGGCCTACAAATTTTTTTTTGAGGGCCGTCTGTTCCTGAAGTATCCCGGGCCCCGGCAGCGGGAAGAAGGGCCCCAGAAAAGTTACGGAGACGTGCCCCCGGCCCGGTCGGACAAAAAAGACGACTATATTGATTACGAAGAAATAAAATAATTTGGAAAATACTTTCAAAATCGGAAACCTTGTCTTGTACAAGAATAACCAGCTCATTGCCTTTAATAAGCCAGCAGGCGTGCCTGTACAGCCTGACCTTACCCAGGATAAAGACCTCATCGGTCTCGCTGAAATCTATGCCAAGTCCAGCTTGTTCCTGATTCACCGGCTCGACCGTCCGGTGAGCGGGGTTGTTTTACTTGCCAAAACAAAAAGTGCACAAAATACCCTTAGCGATGGATTTCGTTCAGGGACTGTACAAAAAACCTATCTGGCCGTTGTACAAAATCCTCCTCCACAGGACGAAGGGATTCTCGAACATTTTATTGTAAAAGATTCCCGCAGCAAACGCGCCAATGTTGTAAAAGAGGGTGAGAAAGATGCACAAAAAGCCATTTTGCGCTATCGGGTACTCGGCCGGAGCGACCGCTACCACCTGCTTGAAGTTATATCGGAAACGGGAAGATTCCACCAAATCCGATGCCAGCTCGCAGCAATTGGCTGCCCAATAAAAGGGGATATAAAATACGGGGCACGGAGGAAAAATGCGGACCGTTCCATCCATCTCCATGCCTGGAAGCTCGCTTTCTCTCACCCTGTTGATCAATCCAATGTCCAGATCACCGCACCCTTGCCACAAGATTCCTTATGGCAAGCCTTCAATGTAACCCTTTCAACGTCTGAACCGCCCACAGATCAGCCATAACACTATGGAAATCATCCTGAAATATTTCCCCAACCTCGGGGAACGCCAAAAGCAGCAATTAGAAGCACTTGGCCGGCTGTATGTGGAATGGAATCACAAAATCAATGTCATTTCCAGAAAAGATATTGATGCGCTTTATGAACACCACATCCTCCACTCGCTGAGTATTGCGAAGATAATGGCCTTTCAACCAGGTGCCCACATCCTCGACCTTGGCACAGGTGGCGGCCTGCCTGGGTTACCGCTCGCTATCATTTTTCCGGATACTTCCTTTACCCTCATTGACGGCACCAGCAAGAAAATCATGGTTGTAAAGGAAATTTCTGCCTCCCTGGGACTTTCGAACGTAACACCCATACACATACGGGCGGAAGAACTCCGCCAGAAATTCGATTTTGTCGTCACCCGTGGCGTGGCCCCCTTAGATAAACTTATCACCTGGACTGAAAAACTCATGGAACAGAAACAGCGCCACCTTTATCCTAACGGGCTTTTTGCGCTCAAAGGAGGGAACCTGAAAGGAGAAATTGCCACATTGCCGAAGGGGAGCTTCCATGAACTTTTTCCAATCGCCAATTTTTTTTCAGAGCCTTTTTTCGAAGAGAAGTTTATCGTCTATGTGCAGGGTTGAGTGCCTTTCACAAATTCTCGTTATCTTTACGCAGCTATTTTAAAGACTGGAACCATAAAAATCAAGAAAGATGTCCTTTGAAATTGAAGGGAAACTGTACAGGAAGTTTCCTACCGAAAATAAGACCGGTACTTTCCAGGCACGGGAATTTGTTATTGAAACCGAAAGCGGCAACTACCCACAATTGATCAAGTTTCAACTGGTACAGGACAAATGCAGCTTACTGGACGACTACCAGGAAGGGGAAGCCATAAAAGTCTATTTCGACCTTCGTGGAAGAGAATGGAACGACAAATTTTTCACCAACCTCAATGCCTGGCGCCTCGACCGTCCTAAGGACAAGCCCGCCCAGGCTGCTGCACCACAAGCTGGGGAACCAGATAACTTCCCTTCTACCCGGGACGAACCGAAAGCCGATTTCGATAACGACCTGCCTTTCTGAAATTAAACCAGCCCAAGGGCTTTCAGAATTTGCGCGGTATGGTCTTTCGTATCTACCTTGTCGAAAATTTTTTCGATAACGCCTTCTTCGTTGATGACGAAAGTGGTGCGCAGGACGCCCTCATAGGTACGCCCATACATTTGTTTTTCACCCCAGGCACCGTAGAGCTTCAGGATTTGTTGATCGGTATCCGGGATAAGCGGAAAAGGGAGCGCGTACTTTGATTTGAAGCCCTGGTGCTTTTTTGCGTTGTCCGGGCTTACCCCAACAATCGAGAAACCTCTCGCCAGCAGGGCAGCATAATTGTCGCGTAAATTGCAACTTTCTGCAGTACAGCCCGGTGTATCATCCTTCGGGTAGAAAAATAGGATGAGCTTACGACCCTCAAACTGACCGAGCGAAATCGGATTTCCTGCCTCGTCAGTTGTATTGAACACGGGGGCCTTATCCCCTTCCTTGAATGCCGCCATAAGATTTGTTTTTTCTGCCAAACACCATACAGGGCATATTGTTTGAGCCTCCCAAATGTTTGAACAGAGGATTTATTAAATTAAGGTCAGATCGCCGGATCGTGCAAAAATCCCGGCTGATCAGGATAATAATGTGCTTGTCAGCGCAGAAAGTCCCGTTCAAAAACAGCAATATTCCCCATGGCATCCATAACTTCAAGCCTCAGCTGGTGCGTACCTTTCCCCAATGTTTCCTCAAAGGTGTGTTGTATCCTGCGGTTTTTTTCATCATAAACAAACATTGCCCATCTGCCATCAATAAATGCTTTGAAACGCAAGTTTGGAAGATTTATAGAAGCTGAAACGTTATCGCTGATCTTGAAGCTCATTGTAGAATAACGCCGCATATCAGGATAAAATCGCTCCAGCTGAACCCTGGGGGGCACAGTATCCAGCATGACGCAGAAATCGCCAAGACTGCGTACGGGTGCCACAAGCATCCCATCATCCTGCCATTGTCCGCCCCAATTTGTTACCGAACCCTTTGAGACCTGGGCAATAAAAGCCCTGGCCTTCAGGTTTTGCGGGACTCCCTCGGCGCGTAGCCCGAGCGAGAAGGCACGGTGCAAAGGAATGTCGTCAGGCTGAAAACTGTGCATATAAGAAAACTGTCCGGTAGCCGGGGGCTTAGTTCCGTATCGGATCAATGCATTTTCGTACAAAACCCCCTTAGGGAGATGAACGTAAAGCCTGAAGTCCTCGATTTGATGCGAACGGTCATAGGGCCAAAAAAACTGGTATGGGACATTGCCCGGCGCAAAATTCCGTTCTGATACGCCCCTGCGTATATTCAACACTGCCTTTGCCGTATTCCCGGCAATATCCGAAACTGCAAATTCCAGATTTTTAATCTCTCCAGGACCAACGGACAGCCAACCGGTCTTTTCCGAGGTATAAATCGAAAGAAAATTTCCAGGAAGCTTGAAGCAGCGGTGAAAATAGCTCCCCCTGTTCCTTTGCTCAAGATAGTCAATATGTGCATTGAGGAAACGGCTTTCGTCCTGCCCGATAGCATCCATCCTAAACCCATAAAGCAACTCATCTCCGTCAAAAAGGTCCAGCGCGTATATTCCGTTCCAGTTAGAAACACCATCCATGTGGTCATAGGCCTTAATAGCCATTCCAAATTGAGCGGTATTAACTGTAATCGTATCGGTAGGGAGCCGGTACTTACCATTTTTAAAAACCAGCGGAAGTATCCGGGATCCAACGATATTCATCTGCTCGTCCATCTCATATACCTTGAGCTCATGAAGGCGGGGCGGGATTGCATCGGCAACCTTATAGCCAAAAAGCAGGGGGTTATGGGGTTTATTGGTCGCTGTTTCGCGAATTTCAAAATGGAGGTGAGGGCCAAAGGAATGGCCTGAATTGCCCATAAAGCCCACTAAATCCCCTTTTTTGACCTCAAACTGTCCGGGAACAGGGCGTAGCGTCAGTTCAAATGTCTCTGCATCCCGCTGCTGGCCCAATACAAATTGACGAACCCCTGCAGAAAAAGACTCCAGATGAGCGTAGAGGGTCGTATAGCCATTAGGGTGCTGAATATACAGGTGGTTTCCATAGCTATCCGGAGAAACGACGATTTTTGAAATAAATCCCTCGGCCGCCGCATAGATTGGTGTACCGATTGCACCTTTAATATCAATACCGGCATGAAAATGATTTGGGCGCAACTCCCCGAACGTACCCGAAAGCCGAAGCGGTGCCGCAACGGGGTGTTGAAAATATCCCTTAGGGTATTCCGTCTTGAACCCACCAAGCCAGCACAGGCAAGTGGCGAAAAACAATATATAGCTGATTTTCCCCATTACAGACTCCAAAGAATTTTTATTGGTCAAGCCAAGTGCCCCAGTTCCCGACGTTCGTTGCATGACTGCTATTGTGCTGAAGCATATCTATAAATATTTTCCTGGAAACAGGGCGTGCGCCCAAACTTGCGAGATGTGGTGTTTCCTGCTGGCAATCCACAAGTACAAAACCCCGTTCCCGAAGTATTCTCACCAAGGTTATAAATCCGTATTTTGACGCGTTACTCACCCTGGCAAACATGGACTCTCCAAAGAAAATAAGCCCCAGGGAAATTCCGTATAAGCCCCCCACCAGATTTTCGTCCTGCCAAACCTCTACTGAATGGGCATAGCCCAGAAGATGTAACGCATGATATGCATCCAGCATTTCAGAAGTAATCCATGTTCCATCCTGCCCTTTTCTGAAGGAGTCCCTACAGCTTTCCACTACCTTTCGGAATGCACGGTCAAAGGTCACCTGGAACTTTTGGCCATTAAAGTAATTACGCATGCTTTTAGAGACCTTCAATTCATCCGTGAACAGTACAAACCTTGGATCAGGAGACCACCAAAGGTAAGGTTCGTCCGCTCCAAACCAGGGGAATATCCCTTCCGAATACGCCTGTAAAAGCCTCTGAGGGTTTAAATCCCCACCAATGGCCAGCAGACCGTCCTGGTCGGCCAAATGTACCGGGGGAAATGCAAAATTGTTTTTAGAAAGCCTATAAATTGCCATAATAAGTTATCCACATATTTTTCCACATTTAATTTATTTGCTTTTTATATATAGATGAAAATTCACATATAATACTGCCGAGAGCAGTAACATCGCGCCTGCCTGATGCAATACGCCCCAGCCTACCGGGATAATCCCAAGGCTGTTAATGACCGTTATGATCCCTAACATTATCTGCACTAAAAACAGGCCTGCCATCGCCCAGACACCGCGGCGCAATATGGGTGAGCTTGTCGCCCGCAATACATATACACTGAAAATTAATCCAATGACAATCAATACATAAGCGATATTTCTATGCAAAAAATGGATCAATGACGGAGCAAAAGGACTACTATCGTAGCCGGAAAGATTACCCGTATCCCATGCCTCCGGGTCCATTAATACCCCGGGGATATACGCCCCGTTGTAGTCGGGCCAGGTTGGGTAATATATTCCCGCTTTCATCCCCGACATTACCCCACCGATGACAATCTGGACCGCGAGCAGTACCCCAACAGCCAGCCCCCATCTTTTCAGGGCAAAATTGTTAATAACCTGTGGAAAAAACCCATAAGTTTTCAACATCGTCCAAAACAAATAACTATAAAGGATCAGTGCGAGGGAAAGATGTATGGACAACTTGTAAGCATTTACCCAGGGGCGGTCTGTCAACCCGCTCGCGACCATTATCCAGCCAAAAGAAGCGACAAGCGCTGCAAGTGCGATAACCACCAGCAGGCGGCGCATAAGCATCTTGTCAATCCATCCCTTTCGCCAGAAAATAAAGAAAGGAATCACAAACACCATCCCCATCATCCTCGCCCAAAGACGATGGAAATATTCCCAGAAATAAATGAAGCGGAACTCCCCCATCGTCATCCCCTGGTTGATTTTCTGATATTGAGGCGTTGCTTTATACAGATCAAAAGCCTCTTGCCAGGCTTCAGTGCTCATTGGTGGAAACGTACCGGTAATAATTTCCCACTTGGTAATAGACAGCCCAGAGCCTGTAAGCCGGGTGACCCCTCCAATCACCACCTGAAAAAAAACAAGTAATATACCCGTCATCAACCAAATCGTAACCGCCCGTGGATAGGTACGGGGGACTTGCAAAGCATGTTTTTCATGAACCATCGTATCCATTTTTTCAATGCAAAACAAATTTTGCAGACATTGTTCCCTGCGTTTTCCACAATCCTATAATAATGACAATAAAATAACTTTTTAAAAAAAATATTACTACCGGTCATCATTAGTGCTGTGGATTTGTGGAAAGCGAGTACACAGCCAATGCAAAAAAAATAATGATTCCCTGTAAAAGTAGAGTTATCCACAGGATATTGACATTTAAAAATCATATTTCAGGGGATTAAAAGACTTTATCCCCGTTATGTTGGTATTTTTAGTCCACAATTCCACAGTTGGGTTTTAAAATGTGATAATGCTGTGGATTTCGTTTAATTTTACGGGTATAAATCGTTAAATACCGGGGAAAAATACACGACAATTGTGCATAAAAAAAGGGAAAGTGGTCAATTGTTGATAAAGTCTGTGTATTCCACACCAATACACAAAGAAAGATGTTGAAAACATATTGCTCAAAGTTCTGAAAAATCGGCTCGTTGCGCCAGGCTCCATCGTGCGGCAAAAATGGCTTTTTTCCATAAAAAAATTAGGAAGCGAATGCGTGCAGTCATTCAAAGGGTAAGTAAAGCTTCTGTGACCATTGAAGGAAGGGTAAAGTCTTCCATTGGCAAGGGTCTTTTAATCCTTTTAGGGGTGGAGGATGCCGACGGCAGGGAGGATGTTGAATGGTTAGCGGCGAAAATATCCAACCTGCGTATTTTTTCAGATGAAGCCGGGCTGATGAATCTTTCGATACAGCAGGCCGGAGGAGAAATACTGGTCATCAGCCAGTTCACTTTATTTGCGGGTACAAAAAAAGGGAACCGGCCTTCGTTTATCCGGGCTGCCCGTCCGGAGGTGGCCATATCGCTTTACGAGGAATTTATTGCACAACTGACTTTTTGGGCAAAAGTACCTGTGGTGACGGGGGAGTTTGGTGCGGATATGCAGGTCGCTTTGATTAATGACGGGCCGGTCACGATCATTATAGACACAAAAACAAAAGAGTGATGGAAATCCGGGAAGTGCAGCAAATAATAGATACCTGGATCAGGACTATCGGGGTACGATATTATAACGAATTGACGAATACTGCGATTTTGATGGAGGAAGTTGGCGAGGTGGCCCGTCTTATGGCGAGGATATATGGAGAACAATCTTTTAAGCGACCTGAGGAAGCGCTGAGTGCCAGGGAGGATCTCAGCGATGAGTTGGCGGACGTATTATTTGTGCTGGTTTGTATCGCGAACCAAACTGGGGTTGATCTTGGTGAAGCATTGAAAAAAAATCTGGAAAAGAAAACGGTGCGGGACGCGGAGCGTCATGCGGGGAATGAAAAGCTTAGTAAATAAAACCAGGAGCGGAGGTACAACGACCGGCGATCTTACTCTTTTTTAAACGGTGAAGCTTCCTGCCCTTCCCTGATCAGCCTAAAGGCAAAAAACAGGCTGATGGTCAGGGTGACAATAGCGAGTAAGGCGAGTGCATCGTATATTTCCTGGATGATGAAGAAGTCGTAGATGCCATGTACGGTGATGGCTACAGCCCAACCCTTCAAGAGCAGCGGTCGCTTTTTTTGTGTTTGGAATGTTGCTTTGCCTACATAATAGCCCATCATAGCGGCAAATACGGCATGTGCTGGTACGGCGGTGAGGGCACGTAAGGCGGTCGTCGGCATCCCAAATTCCAGGGCGTAATAGATATTTTCGAGTGTGGCAAACCCCATGCTGATCATTACTGAATACACAATACCGTCTAAAGGCTCGTTAAAATGCCGTTTATGGGCAGAGGAGAACAGGAGTGCAAGGAATTTTACCGTTTCTTCGGGAAGGGAAACAAGGATAAAAGAAACAAACAGGGCGGGAAAGAGCGACGCCGACTGCTCCCAGCCCATTGTGAAGAACCATTTTTGGGCTTCCATGATAGGGAGAGTAATCAACATGCCCAGTAAAAAAGCCAGGGTCAGTGGAAAAAATTTTTCCCGCTCGTATTTATCTATCCGATAGATAAACCAGGCAATGGCCAACCCAGGTACAACAGCCAGCAGCAATTGGAAGATCATCGGTATTATTTTATTTTGTGTTGAAAAGATCGCTAAAGGGGAATTTACGGGTCCTAAAATGTGCTTACATGGCCAAAACCTTTGAATCTGATAATAATGCAAAACTGGTAGAAAACCTCCAGAATGACCTGCACTTAAAACAATTGCAGATCAACCGGCTCCTGGGCATAACGCAAGCCATCAATAATAACGTATCGGCGCATGGATTGTATGAGATGTACCGATCTTTTTTAGGTTGGGAATTGGGGGTGCATAAAATGGCCTTATATGTAAAAGAGGAGGATGGCAGATGGGACTGTACGGCATCCATAGATATTCTGCCAGAGCTGCTCCACCTGGATCTCGGGGATTTTCTTCCGTCTTTCGAGCGATTGAAAAGCCTGGACGGATTTGACCACCCGCTCATCAGGGAGTTCGATATTGTGATTCCGGTGAAGCACAAGGAAGTACCCATCGCGTATGTATTCATAGGTGGTTTTGGGGAGGATGAAGATGTTTATAACAAGATACAATTCATCACTACAATCACGAACATCATTGCAGTCGCCATAGAGAACAAGCGTTTGTTTAAAAAGCAATTGGAACAGCAAAGACTGCGCAAGGAGATGGAACTTGCCGCAGAAGTGCAGCAGATGCTTATCCCTAAACGACTGCCCGGTAATGACCGTTATGAGTTTGGGAGTATCTACAAGCCGCAGCTCAGCGTCGGGGGGGATTACTTTGATTTCATCGAGTTTGAGGATGGCAAGATTGTTTTTTGTATCGGGGACTTTACAGGGAAAGGGTTAGCTGCAGCGCTGCTCATGGCAAACTTTCAGGCGAATTTCCATACTTTAATCAATCAACGCCTGGGGCTGGACGTTTTCATCAGGGCAATGAACAAATCCGTCAACCGGATAACGGACGGGGACAAGTTCATCACTTTTTTTATTGCGGAATACGATTTCAATACCGGACAGCTAAAGTATGTCAATGCCGGGCATAACCCCCCAATCCTTATGGGTACACAACAGAAACAATTGCTCAATAAAGGTTGTATTATGCTTGGTTCATACCCGGAAATCCCGGAAATTGAAATTGGATATTGCGATATCGAAGGGTCAGAAGCCATGATTTTGTCCTATACGGACGGTCTGGTAGAAATCCGGGACGAAAAGGGGCGTTATTTCAATGAAGAAGCGCTTGTAGATTTTGTGGCGCTCAACTACAAGTATCCGACAGGCGAGTTCAATAAAAAACTGATGGCATACATTGATCGTTTCCGCGGGAATGAAAATATACCGGATGATTTTACAGTACTCACCTGTAAAGTATATCGGCATTGACCAGATTTTCATAAATTTCAGCGGTAAAACGCATTTTTAAGTATGATCATCGCACTACCCCCAAATAATTTTCACACTTCATGAAGGAAAAGCATATTGCCGGGCTGCTTGCGCTCTTTTTAGGTTCTTTGGGCATTCATCGTTTTTATCTTGGCCAGCCAGGCCTGGGTTTCCTTTATATTATCTTTGCTATGACCGGGATTTCCACGATTCTTGGGTTCATAGATGCCTATTTATTTTTTTCAATGGATGAGGATAGGTTTGATATCAAGTATAACAGGGACTATTTTCGTGCAGAGCGGGTAAATAAAAAGGGGGCAGCGCGCAATCGCAACAGTGAAGAACGTCCTGTTGCCCCTAAACGTCCTGAAAGCCGCCAAACGGACACCCGTCGGGTACCTCAACGGGGCAGGGACGGGGCAATGACCTCTGGTAAAGTGGCAGAACTAAAGAAAGCGGGGATCGCAAAATACAAAGACTATGATTTTGAAGGAGCGATTGAGGATTTCACGAAATCCCTGCAGCTTTCCCCCAACGATGTGGCCGTTCATTTTAATCTGGCCTGTGCTTTCTCACTTACTGAGCAAGCTGAAAAAGCTTTCCATCACCTCGACCAGGCAGTTGGATTGGGTTTCAACGACTTTGACCGCATAAAAACGCATGATGCCCTGGCTTTTTTGAGGATACAGCCGGAGTTTTTGGCTTTCGAGCAAAGGGGGTACCGGATTATACCCCAGATCGGGCCTGTAAATCCGGAAAATGATTTATTGGGGCAAATAACGAACCCAGATTTACTGTTACAACTCAGAAAACTCGAGGAACTTCGGGGAAAAGGCTTACTTACAGACGAAGAGTATGCCTATCAGCGCCGAAAAATAACCGGTTAAAATTTTTTTATCCGCCTTTTTTTTGTTAATTAAGCAGCCAAAAGACTTTTATATCCAAATGATGACGGCCGAACAGCTCATTTCAGGTTCTATTGTTCCATTGCAGGGATCAGACACTGGCGACATCGCACTCGAAATGATGGAGGAGATGCATGTGCGCCATTTGCCTGTCGTCAATGGCAAAACACTGCTGGGCGTCGTCAGCGAAGCGGAACTTCTGGATACTGACCTCACAAAGCCTGTATTAACGGGGTCAAAGCAAATGCTACAGCGCCCATATACGAGATCTGGCGATCATATCCTGGAGGTCATGCGCATATTTGCGGAACAAGCGTTGACAGCAGTCCCTGTTTTGGATGATGAAGAAGGATATCTTGGTTGTATTTCCCTGGACACTATACTTTTCCATTTTTCCGCTATAGCGGCAATTTCTGATGCCGGGAGTATCATTGTGCTGGAAATGGACAAGCGGGATTACTTTCTTTCTGAGATTGCACGGATTGCAGAGTCTGAAAATGCGATAATCCTCAGTGCGTTTGTACATCATTTCCCGGATTCTGCGCGTATGGAAGTGACTTTAAAAGTAAACCGACAGAATATACAGGGCTTGATCGCCTGTTATCAGCGCTTTAACTATGAAGTGAAGGCTTATTTCGGTGAAAGCGATTATGGGCAGGGCCTGCGGGAACGGTACGATGCGCTTATGGCCTACCTGAATGTATGAGGGCGGGACTCCCTCGTTTGCATTAGCCCATCCGTTGCCACAAGGTTGTTATTTTACAAAGATGCGGCACACAATCATCGCCATATTATTTTACCTGAATGCCATTCCTGTGCTGTCCATGGACGCCTATGTCCACATTGATTCCATTGTCATATCGGGCAATAAGAAAACGCGAAGGGAGATCGTCCTTCGGGAGCTTCCATTCAGGCAGGGCGACAGTCTTTTGGTGGCAGAACTGGAGGGGAAGCTTCTTGCCGCAGAGCGTTGGCTAATGAATTCCGGGTTATTTAACAGGGCCAGGGTGTTTTTTCATAACTGGGAAGGGGCCTCAAACAAGATACAATTACAGGTAGAGCTGGAAGAAGCCTGGTATTTTTATCCGGTACCTCTGTTTGAGCTTGCCGATCGCAACTTTAACGTTTGGTGGGTAGATTACCGTCGTAGCTTTGAGCGGGTGAATTACGGCCTGGATTTTCTCTACCGCAACTCCACCGGCCGTTCTGACCGGCTGAATATTTCCCTTAAACAGGGTTACAGCGAGATGCTTTTGTTGCAATATACCCTTCCCTATCTCAATGCGGCAAAGACATTGGGGGTTTCAATGAACCATCTTTACGCACGCAACCGAGAGGTTAATTATGCTACGATTGACAACAAGCAGGCATTTTTCAGGCTGGAGGATGATTTTTCGATTACCCGCTTTGCCAGTAATTTCGCTTTGGTTTACCGGCCAAACCTGGCAAAATACTACCGGCTAAGCCTGGGATATATACAGAACGAAATTTCGTCAAAAGTACAGGAATCTCTAGGTGTGGACGTATTCCTCAATGGAGATACGGTGCAGCGGTATTTTTCCCTGGGGGTTTCTTATACTGCCGACTACCGGGATGCCCGGCCTTATCCTATGCAAGGCACTTATTTCTGGGCCGAGGCAAAAAAAGACGGTTTGGGTGTCTTTAACGACCGCAATGCACTTACATTATGGGCAGATTATCAGCGGTACTTCCCATTTGGGGAAAGCCCCTTCAACCTGGCAGTATCTGCCAAGGGAAAAATTTCTTTAATCCGTGAGCAGCAGCCTTATAACGATTACCGCGCCATTGGATACCAAAGGAATACTTTACGCGGTTATGAATACTATGTGGTAGATGGATTGGACATGGTGTTGTTTAAATCCAGTTTCAGGATAAAATTATGGGAGGACGAAGTTAAATTTGGAAAAATTATTCCAATCGCCGCGTTTCGAAAGGTGCCGTTCAAGTTTATGCTCACCCTCAACAGCGACTGGGGTTTTGCCAATGACCCCTGGAATATGTTTCAGAACAGCTTCAACCGGCACTTATTATGGGGGCGCGGGGTAGGCCTGGATACAGTGATATTGTTTAATTTTGTATTACGTATAGAAGCCAGTATGAACCATATCGGCGAAACGGGATTGTTTTTTCACTTCAATACGAATTTATAGATGCAGGTGGTGGTTTTTAGTAAGATTATGAAGGAAAAGGACCAGCCCTATTTCCAGGATCTTTTCGACGCGCTGCATCAGGAAGGGATAATTTCGTATGTGTACAGGCCATTGTTCCACCAGCTCAAAGATAAAGTGGATTTCAGGCGGGATGTGGGTATTTTCGAAGGGTATATTGACTTTAGCCTTAAAAAATTCGATGCGGTAATTGCTTTGGGTGGGGATGGGACCATCCTTAGTGCGATCACCCATATCCGCGATGCAGAAATACCTGTGTTGGGGATTAACCTGGGCCGTCTGGGTTTTTTGGCAGGTATTGAGAAAAAGCGGATTGGAGAAGCGGTTTCCCAGCTTCATCGCGGCAGGTACTGGCTGGATCAGCGGGTATTGCTTTACCTCGAATCTAACCTGCCTTTATTTGGGAATACACGTTTTGCCTTAAACGATTGTACCCTGCTCAAGCGGGATACTTCGTCAATGATTACTATTCACGCCTACGTAAACGGGGCATATCTGAATTCTTATTGGGCCGATGGCCTTATTATCGCAACGCCTACCGGTTCGACTGGTTATTCCCTGAGCTGTGGCGGGCCAATTGTTTTTCCCCGTTCCGGGAATTTCATCATTACGCCGGTTGCGCCGCATAACCTCAATGTCCGTCCGGTAGTCATTTCGGACGATTCCATCATTTCTTTTGAACTCGAAGGAAGGACCGAAAATTTTCTCTGTACCCTGGATTCCCGATTCGAGAGCATTACCACCGAGCACCAACTCGCGCTTCGCAAGAATGACTTTAGTGTCCGATTGATTCAGTTACAGGATATCAGTTTTATGGAGACCCTGCGGAATAAGTTGTCCTGGGGTGTAGATTCCAGGAATTATTAGCTTTGTTGCGAAGGTAGGCGAGCCATAATAAAGGCCATCTGTGTGTACTGATGGCCCTACGGTAAGAGCCCTGAATTTATTATTGGAAAAGGGAGCGTATGTGGACCAGTATTTTCACTTTAAGCGAGCCCAAAATGCTTTTTACAAATGAAAATACTGCTTAAGCGGCAATTTGACAATATATCTGTTCAGCTTGACGAGCCCGTAGATATCAGCATTCCATTAATTCCTGGGGAGCAGGGGGTCAATTGTTTTTATGCTCCCTGGCCGGAAGCCTGGCCTGTGGAATCCGGGGATTTCATTGGGGATACCCGGAAAGGGGGCGCGGTCAATTTTTTTAATCTAAAAGTCAACCCGCACGGCAACGGTACCCATACGGAGTGTGTCGGGCATATTGCCCATGAGCGGATCAATATCTATGAAAGCCTGCGCCGGTTTCATTTTTTTGCCAGGCTGGCATCGGTTTACCCGCGGAAGCAGGAAAACGGTGATCGCATAATCGCTCTGGAGGATGTCCGGGAAATTATCGCACCGGAATCTGCGGAGGCCCTCATCCTTCGCACCATGCCCAATGACGCGAGGAAATGCCGGATGAATTATTCCGGTACTAACCCCCCCTATATATCTGCTGATGCGATGCAGTATATTGTTGATTGTGGGATTATGCATTTACTGGTAGATTTGCCTTCTGTTGATCGGGAGGAAGATGGGGGTAAGTTGGCTGCACACCGGATATTCTGGCAGTACCCTGGTCCTTCGGTGAGGAAAGAGTGTACGATTACGGAGTTGATTTATGTAGGCTCTGCTATTCCCGATGGCGATTATCTGCTTAATTTACAGGTTGCTTCGCTTTTTCTTGATGCAGTGCCCAGCAAACCTGTGCTGTACCGCATCACCGAAAGCGGGAAAATATAAGTGAGCGATGTAGAACCATAAACATGAAAATATAATGGCTTTTTTTGCCACGACTTATCATTCCAGGTTGTACAGGGCATTCAAAGGACTGGAGGACGGCGATCACCAGGGGGTTATCCGTTTTTTCGAGCGGGAAGAGGAGGGAATCTTAAAGCTGGCGTTTAATGAGTATTATGAAATCCTGATGGCTTATTGCGACGCACTTTTTGAGACGGCGGCATACCGGCAGCACATTCTAATGGGGGATGTTGTCATAGAGCTTACAATGCGGCATAATGTCCATTTATTTGAAGGGAGGGATGTTTTTCGGCATTTTCTCTTTCGTAAAGCTGCGGCGTTGTACAATCTTTTTGAAGGAGAACAGGCCGAGCATATCTTAAAAGAGCTTATGAAAATGGATCCCTCGGACCGCGAGGCGATTTTCCTGTATTCCAGGTGCAGGCAGCGGCGCTATCCTGGGTTGATTGGTGAATTCCGGGCCCTGAGTATCCTGTTGTTTCTGATCAGCGCCTGTATAATAGCGGCGGAAATCCTGTTTGTCATTCCCTTTTATACTCAATACGCATACGCTCTGGCCGATTTTCGCACGGGGGTATTTTTTTCGGGGGTCTGTGTATTTTTTACTGGCAACGTTGTTGTCGCTCTCCTTGCCAGGCGTGACACGCGCCGCTTTCTTTGCGGAATTTCACCAAAACAGGACCGGGGTTTTTTCTAAAAATGTTCGCTTCCTTTTTCTTATTTTGCCCGTACAAATCCGCTACGATTTTTCGGATAGCCAGCAGTATGGTGGGCTGCGGTATTGATTGCTGCGGGTTTTTATACTTATTTTTACTGTTATAGCAGTAATAGTAATTGAAAGTAATTGTTCCTTTAAAAAACAAACAAAGTGGGAAAAGAAGGCAGCAGAAGAACCTTTCTTCAAAAAGCATTAGCTGTAACCGGTGCAGGGTTGCTCCTGGAGCCGGGCGCTGTATTGGCAGGGGATAAACCGGCGCCGATGGTCAACAAATCGCCTAATCCAAATTCGAAGCTGCGGGTTGGTTTTATCGGTGTTGGGTTGCGCGGTCAATCCCATGTTGATTTGATCCTCAACCGCAAAGATTGCGAAGTGGCGGCAATTTGCGATATTGACGCAAAGATGCTTGCCCGTACGCAGGCAATTATCAAGAAAAAAGCTGCCGGAGCGGTAAAAGTATTTGATCAGGGGCCTAAGGATTATCTTCGGCTGATCGCGGAGAAAGACATTGACGCGGTGATCATTTCGACGCCCTGGGAATTGCACACGGAGATGGCGGTGGCGGCAATGAATGCCGGCAAATATACGGGAGTGGAGGTATGCGGGGCATTTTCGCTCGACGAATGCTGGGAGATGGTACGCACGCATGAGTCAACGGGGGCACATTTATTTTTTCTGGAAAACGTTTGTTACCGTCGTGATATCATGGCAGTGCTGAACATGGTCCGTGAGGGTATATTTGGAGAACTGTTACATTTGGAAGGGGGTTACCAGCATGACCTTCGCGGGGTAAAGTTCAATGATGGGGCTACTGCATACGATAGTGGGGTAGAGTTTGGGGAGAAAGGCTTTAGCGAGGCCCGTTGGCGCACCCAGCATTCTGTTTACCGCAATGGCGACCTGTATCCAACCCATGGGATCGGCCCGGTGGCCAACTTTATCAATATCAACCGGGGTAACCGCTTTGCATATCTTACTTCGATGAGCACGAAGGCCGTGGGCTTGCATGATTATATCGTCCGGCATCCCAAAGGGGGCCCAGAGCATCCGAATGCGAAAGTTAAATTCCGACTTGGTGATGTAGTGACTACGATGATACAGACGGTGGAGGGGGAAAGTATTACCCTTTTTCACGATACGAACCTGCCGCGGCCTTATTCGCTGGGATTTCGCGTACAAGGGTCGCGTGGCTTGTGGATGGACATCAATAAATCCATTCATATCGAAGGAAAAAGTCCTGGCCATCAATGGGAAGCTGCCGAATCTTATCTGAAAACGTATGACCACCCGCTTTGGAAACGCTATGAAGCCGACGCGACGGGTGCGGGGCACGGGGGTATGGATTTTTTTGTGTTAAACGCATTCGTGGAATGTGCAAAATCGAACAGTGCTGCGGTGATTGATGTATATGATGCGGCTACCTGGATGGCAATCACTCCACTTTCAGAAGAATCCATCGCGCTGGGAGGCCAGCCGGTAGCTTTTCCGGATTTTACCCGCGGCCGGTGGATACAACGGAAACCAGATTTTGCGACAAACGATATTTTCTAATGATCAGGTTGTGTGAAAAGGTACTTTTGCCACAAAAGACAACTAATAGAACCAAATAATATTTTGAAATTATGCTACTTTTATTGATTTTACGAAGCTAAAACAATAAAAGCAGTGTTCTTTCAAAATTTTGTTTTACGGTTGAGGGTGGGTAAATGGTAAATACTTTTCACACAACCCCTTATTGTGAGGGGATTACTGCAGGCTAAAAATGGCTTTTTCCAGGGCACACTATGTCTTTTTTCGGTTGCGTAGCTGGGCTATGTTCTTTCAAAAGCCTTTGTACAGACGGAAAAGAGCTTTTTCCCGTCCTGCTGACCCGTCGCAATCAGGCGGTAAAAAAATAAAATTATGCAACCTACATTGGTAGTACTTGCTGCTGGTATCGGCAGCAGGTACGGAGGATTAAAGCAGGTGGACGGTATTGGTCCCGGCGGAGAAGCGATTATCGAATATTCCATCTATGATGCATTGCGGGCGGGCTTTGGAAAAGTTGTGTTCATTATCCGCAAAAGCATCGAGCGGGATTTCCGCGATAAAGTTGGGGTAAGAATCGAAGCCCAGGTCCCTGTCGAATATGTGTTCCAGGAACTGGACTCCCCAATTGAAGGCATAGAGAAATTTCCGGTACGCGAGAAGCCCTGGGGTACAGGCCATGCGGTTTTAGTTGCCCGGGATGTAGTAAAAACGCCTTTTGCGGTCATCAATGCCGATGATTATTATGGTATCAGTGGTTTCCAGCGTATGGCGGAATTTTTGAGTGGACCATGTTCGGCGGAGCATTACGCCATGATCGGCTACGAATTAGGTAAGACGGTCTCAGATTTTGGTACTGTTTCGCGGGGCGTATGTTCTATGGATCCTGCACATTTTCTTACCAGTGTCAACGAACGTACGAAAATCGCCCGTGGGGACGGCCATATTTACTATGAAGAAGACGGCAGGCAAATAAAATTGGCGGACGACACACTGGTATCTATGAATTTTTGGGGTTTTCACCCTAGTGTGTTCCATTATTTTCACGAAGACTTCGTCCGTTTTGTTCACGAGCACACCGAAAATCCGAAGGCAGAATTTTATATTCCGATTACTGTTAACCGTCTTGTGCAGGAGCAGCGGGTGAGGTTATCGGTATTGGCGAGTGAGGATCACTGGTACGGGATTACCTATCAGGAAGACAAGCCGGAAGTCGAAAAAGCGTTTAAGGTACTGACCTCCGCGGGAAAGTACCCCTTAGGTTTATGGGGTAAATAAAAGGTTCAAATCGTTTAATGGATAACACGATACTTTCTTCGATAGCGGGGGCTTTCTGCCCCCGGGGTCACCGCTTTCTTTCGATCACTGCTTTAGGGGAAGGGAATATCAATGATACGTTCCTGGCGGTACCCGAGGGTGGGGCGGCGGCATTCGTCCTTCAAAAGATTAACAAGAGCGTATTCCCGCAGCCGGGAGCGGTGATTGACAATGCGGTTAAGTTACACAGGCACCTTTCGGGCAGGCGACTGCCCATGCAGCTGCTTGAACCGCGTGCACTGCACGATTATCCGGAGCGTTTGTTCCTTATAGATGGCGAAGGGGATTATTGGCGGGCATTTCGCTATATTCCTGATACGGAGAGTTATGCGTATGCTTCGGAACCTGCCCTTGCTTTCGAAGCCTCCCGTGCGATGGCATACTTTCTTGGTGGCTTGTGGGATTTTGATGCATTAATGATTCATGAAGTCATCCCTCATTTTCACGATGGGGTTTGGCGTTTTCACCGCTTTGAGGAAGCGGTTCAACAGGATATGGCGGGGCGTAAAGGGGAAGCAGGGCGGGAGATTGCGTTCGCATTGGAAGCAGGGGAAGTATTCAAAGCAGTTGAAACGGCCGCATTTCCGCAAAGGATTGTCCATAACGATGCCAAGATGGGGAATTTTCTGTTTGATATACGGAAAAAAAAGGTGCTTGCGGTCATTGATTGGGATACCACGATGCCAGGGGCAATCGTATCGGATTTCGGTGATATGGTGCGGACGATGACAGCCTCGCTTCCTGAAGACAATGACTGTTTTGAACAGGTTGTCGTGCGGAAAGACTGGTTCGAAGCACTTGTGAAGGGGTTTATCCCTCCTTTGAAGGCATTTATGCACCCGGAAGAGCAGGATGGCCTGCTCCTGGGCGCAAAATGGATAATTCTGGAACAGATGATCCGTTTTTTAGGGGATTACCTGAATGGAGATACTTATTATAAGGTGCGTTTTCCACAGCACAATCTGGTCAGGGCGCGAAATCAGATGGCATTATATCAGTCGCTGGTACGGCAGGAAAAAGATTTGGCACGCATAATAAAAAATGAAAAAGCGGCTAATGGGTAAATGCGTTTGGCAGTACGTTGTGCATTGCTTTTCGAAATTCCAGTATAGCGGTAAATTTTTGGACAATAGGTTGCCAATACCGCCAAAAATATCCGTCTTCGGGCCACAAATAGCTGCTATAGCGGTAAAAAATGGATGCGGGGCAACTTTTTGCCGCGATAATCAGTAAGGCTGCGATTCCTTCATCGTTCCATGGAGATGCCATTGTGGTACGCATGGCGGCGAGCTCCAATACCTGGATAGCAAAGCTTTCCTCCCAGGGTTTATCAGGGGGCGCGGCAATTTTTTCGACATTTCTGGTATAGACCTGTCCACCTTCACCGGCGAGGGTCTGGATGAATTGATGCCTGAGCGCAAGTTGAATATCCGGCGGATTGGCTTGTTGCGTTTGGGAGGCTAAAAATTCAGATGTAGTGGGAAGATGGGCAAGTAGTAGCATCCCTCTTTTTCCTGATACTGGTTTGAGGTACGGCCATATTTCGGGATGCTCTATAGCGTGGGTCATTGCTTTTGGTATCCAATGCAGCGGGAGCAAAAGCTGTTGACGCTGTAGAAGGAAGAGTAGTTCGGGCAGGAGGGGGATAAAATCGCCGGCAATTGTTGCCATGAAAAAAGGTTCCATTTCGGCACCTGCGACCGGGAGGGATTCTTCCGGGAATGGAGTAATCTTATCTTTTTCTGCTATTTTGACCCCTTGTCCTGATTTTTCCCATTGATGGACGATTGCAATACCCTGGAGGAGCTGTTCTTCGTCGGGGAGCATGGGGTCAATACCGAGTGCCTGAAGGGCATCGCGCGTACTTTCGTCAATATCCAGCCGGTGGAGCCCGAGCAGGAGTATAAGGTTAAGCTTTTGGGCAAGTAGATGGGCGGGCAGGTGCATAACAAGTATAATCAGGTCAACAAAACCAAAAGAAATCTTTTCCCGGGAGGAGGCCTTTATCTGTGAGGTGCTGGTGGATCCCGGGTTGTTCGCTGGGGGCTGAAACCGCCAGGATGATTTGAGCATTGGGTAAGCGGTCAATTGTCTGGGGGCTTTCCACAATGACACCATAAATATTATGTCCCCATTTTGCTGGTGTTTCGCAGCACCAATGAAAGTTCAGGGATTTTTCGAGCAGCATTTTTGCAATTTCTTTACCTTTTCTTCCTGCTCCCCACAAGATTAGTGGCCTGTTGGCGTCGTAGTCAATTTCGATAAAACTGGGTACTTTTAGGCGGAAATACTCTTGATTAGCGTGGCTTTCGAGATTTCGCGAGCTTCGCCGGGCGTGATCCCGCCAGAAGTGGAGGATATCGGGAACGGAAGTTATTTTCAGGCCGGATTTATAGAAACGGAATGCGAGGTCGTAATCTTCCGGGTTAATATTGGAGTTGTGGGCGCCGGCAGAGAAAAAATCCTGTCGCCAGCACATCCAGCAGGGTGAAGGGATAGTGCATTCCCGATAGATTTCCTCCCAGTTTCTTTCTTGCCGGATTACCTGATTGAGCCAATCTGCATAACGGCGGTAGCCAGGCCCGAGATCGAATTCATCGGAAAAATATTCGACCAGTGCAGTAGAAAGATGGCCAGGACCCTTTTCGAGGAGGGGTTTTCGGAGGGCTTCCAGTTTATGGGGGGGCATATAATCATCGGCGTCCATACGGGTGATAAAGGACCCTTTTGCGGCGTTTACCGCTACGCGCAAAGCAGGGATAATTCCTTTTTCGTAATTTTCCAGAACGCGGATACGTGGGTCTTTTTTGTTGTATGTGAGGAGTAAATCGAGGGAGTGGTCTGTGGAGGCATCATCCACCGCGAGGAGTTCCCAATCGCTGCAGGATTGTACGAGGATACTGTCGAGGCAGGCCCGAAGGTGTTTTTCCTCATTGAAGACAGGCATAATAATGCTGATGGTATTTTCCATGTATTCAGGATCGTTTTTCAAGATTGAACCCGGCTTGAAATGAGATATTTCCCCCAGGTTATGGCAGGTGGGGAAAATTACGGCGGGATCGTAAATTGTTGTCTATTTATTATTTAAATAATCCGTACAAATATTCTATTTTTGCAGCGAATTTCAGAAAAGGTATTTTTTTAATACAAAATATATTGTTTATGGCAAATATCGGTCATGTCAAGCAAGTAATCGGCCCGGTCGTAGATATTTACTTTCCCAACGAAGCAAGCCTTCCGGAAATTTACAGTGCCCTTGAGATCAAGCGGCCTAACGGTGAGGTACTTGTTCTTGAGGTACAGCAACACCTGGGAGAGGACAGTGTGCGTGCTATTGCCATGGATTCTACGGATGGACTTAGGCGTGGCGTGGAGGTTATAGACACTGGCCACTCGATTGCGATGCCGGTAGGCGAAGCTATCCGTGGGCGCTTGTTCAATGTTGTTGGCAAGGCCATTGACGGGCTGGGCGATGTATCGCGGGACGTGACCTATCCGATACACCGGAAGCCGCCTACTTATGAGGAGCTTTCCACGGAAAAAGAGGTGTTGTACACGGGTATCAAGGTAATTGACCTGATCGAACCCTACATGAAGGGGGGTAAGATCGGTCTTTTTGGTGGTGCTGGTGTAGGCAAGACCGTATTGATTATGGAGTTGATCAATAATATCGCCAAGGGTTATGAGGGGATTTCTGTATTTGCGGGCGTTGGCGAACGTACGCGCGAGGGGAATGATTTGCTGCGCGAGATGATCGAATCGAATGTTATCCGTTATGGCGAAGAATTCAAGCATTCTATGGAAGGGGGCAGTTGGGACCTTTCGAAAGTAAATGGCGAGGAGTTATCCAAATCCCAGGCTACCCTGGTATTCGGACAGATGAACGAGCCACCTGGTGCACGTGCGCGCGTGGCGTTGTCTGGTCTGACGGTTGCCGAGTATTATCGCGATGGGGACCTGAACGATCCTACGGGTGGCAGGGATATTCTTTTCTTTATTGACAATATTTTCCGTTTCACGCAAGCGGGTTCTGAAGTATCTGCCCTGCTCGGCCGTATGCCATCGGCAGTGGGATATCAACCTACATTGGCTACGGAGATGGGTCTGATGCAGGAGCGCATCACCTCGACGCGCCGTGGCTCCATCACTTCTGTTCAGGCGGTATATGTCCCTGCGGATGACCTTACCGACCCGGCACCAGCCACGACTTTTGCGCACCTCGATGCTACGACGGTATTGAGCCGTAAAATCGCTGCACTGGGTATATATCCGGCCGTTGACCCATTAGATTCTACCTCACGTATCCTCGATCCGATGATTGTGGGAGATGTGCATTACAATTGCGCACAGCGCGTAAAAAATATCCTTCAGCGCTATAACGAGCTACAGGATATCATTGCTATCCTAGGTATGGAGGAATTGTCGGATGAAGACAAGCTTGTGGTACATCGCGCCCGCCGCGTTCAGCGTTTTCTGTCGCAGCCATTCCACGTGGCCGAGCAGTTTACGGGTATTCCCGGGGTAATGGTAAGTATCGAGGAGACGATCAGGGGCTTCAATATGATTATGGATGGCGAGGCCGACGAATATCCGGAAGCGGCTTTCAACCTGAAAGGTTCCATTGAAGAAGTCATTGAGGCTGGAAAGAAAATGTTGGCAGAAGTAGGAGGATAATAAGAACTGCACCTTAGCATAAACCAAAGAGATGATGCAATTAACGATGCTTACGCCCGAGCGGGAAATATTCAAAGGCCAGGTGCAGCGAATCACTGTACCTGGGGTAGGGGGTAAATTTCAGGTGCTCAAAAACCACGCCCCTGTTGTTTCCGCACTGGAATCCGGAACGGTGACTGTGGTGACTGCTGTTGGTGAAAGCCTCTATTTTGACGATGCCTCCGGAACGATCAAAACGATTGATGAGGCGGGCAAGACATTGAATTTCAAAGTTGGTGGTGGATTTATTGAAGTGCTGAACAACAGTATATCCGTTCTTTTGAGTAGTGCCCGGGAAGAAAATTAGAAGTTGTTTTTTCTGTCAAAAGGGTTGCTAATCGCTAGATGAAAGGGTTTTGTGAAAGTTAGTTGTGCGCGGCTAACGGCATAGCAGGTTCTCTGTGTTGCCGGCCGGGCACCAAGGGCTTTCGCAAAACCTTTTTTGTTTAAGCTGGAAATTTAAAGTTTCTCTTCGACTTCCCGGATATCGTTTTCCACAAATTTTGGGAACCATTTTGTAAGTTTTTCCCGGGCTTGATTGCGGACATCCTGATTGATGAAAGAAGCAATCGTTACGAGGCCAAAGCTAAGCAAGCCGATGTCGTCGGTAAAACCGATAATTGGAGTGAGGTCTGGCAGAAAGTCGAGTGGTGTGAGCAGGTAACCGAGTACACCGATGACGATATTTTTGGCCCAGAAGGGTGTTTCCTTGCGGCGATAGGCGTAGTACATGAGCAGGGCCGTATATACGGTTTTGATGCCAAGGCGTTGCGCGAATCTGCCGATGACACTCCAGAAGTTCCGTTCGCTAAAGAAGCGGCGATAACGTTCGAGGTTGATTTTTTTCTTATCTATCATCTGTTTCAGGCATATAGGACCCATAGATACGGGTCTGATCCAAATAGAACAACCATTTTATTCAGGGATTAGTTCCTTTTGATCATTGCTTCAACGTTTCCGGCGATTTCGAGGCCGGCATGCCGACCAGTGCCTTGATAGCGGCAGCTACCGTTAGAAAAAAAGCGGATATCTAAGTGAGATTGAAGGCTTTCGTTCACTTTTCCCCGCATTTCTCCATTCATTGGGGAGAATAAATCAGCACCTTCGGCGGGGTAGCCGGTAATTTCGAGACGGTGTCGTTTGTCCTGCAGGACGATATGAACGGTATTTTCTTTCAGTTCTGCCTTTAGCACGGCACCTGTGTAGGTAGCGAATCTATAGAGGTGTCCTTCGAAGAGGAAGCCGGCGATAAAACCGGTGAAAGACGTTGTAAGCCATGGGATTTTAGCTACTGAGACCATGAGGCAAACGGGCTGGTCGTGGGGAAAATGATTGCTTTGCATCCATATCCAGGCGCTTGGGAAAGAAGTTCCCCAGTCTTTCTCGAGGTAGCCAATACCTTTATCCATTGGGAGGGATTTTCCGCGAAAATTGAGGTTTCCGGAAATGGTATGGTGCAGGCTGACCACACCGTGGTAGCACTCCATGAAAGGAACGAATCCATACCAACCCATGATACCGGGTGCTCCCATCATTTTAGGCCAGGTGTGTTGATTTTGGAAGTGGAGTTCGCCCTGGATTTCTGGCAAGTCGAGGAGTATTTTTTCGGGGGAGAAGAAATTTTGGCCGAGGTGGAGGGCGAAGCTATCATTGGAAGGTAAAAAATCTTTTTCATCAAATGCATGATAGAACGCCTGTTTTTGGGTACCGTCGAAGACCTGGACGAATGCGTGTTTTTGGCCATTTTTATCCATGCTAATCCCGGGGATTACCGCGATCGCCTGTTCGTTTGAAGGTGCGATCATTTTAAAATACCAGCCCTCGAAGAAGTTATTTTTTTTGCCCCAGCCATGGTACATTTCGGGATTCCAGAGGGCGCGCCATTTACGGATCGGGTCGGAGAGGGCATTCATAGAAGAAGGTATTTGGAGGTAATATATAAAGCGGCAATTTGTGAGGGGTTTGAGAAGTTGTTTTGATGGCTTCGGGGCAGTTAAAAATGGTACAGGTGTTTCCTTGTAATTCCTGAAAACGCAGTAATCGCAAAAGGGGGGTTCAAAGCCTAAGCCGGCTGAACCTACCTACGATTCCATCCAGGAAAAGTTCTTTGAGTTCTTCGCTCAGGAAGCTGTTCAGCACCAGATGGCGGATATCGGAATAGTTGTTTTTGATGGAGTTCAGGAAGTAAGCGATGGGTTCTTCAGGTAGCTGTAGGATTTCATGTCCAAGGAGCTGAGTGAAATCTTTAGCCTCGAAAGCGGAATTTTTACCCTGTATGGTGAGGTTCAGTTCGCGGTCCTGTCGGCCAAAAAACAGGTGGGTATTGGCAAAAAATAAAGGAGGGGCCAGGATTGTTTTTTGAGGATATTGGAGGAGGAGATAGTCTTTCCAGCAGGCAGTCTGATATCCGACGAGCCAGGAGAACAGGATTCTTTGAAAGAGGCGGTACTTTTCGATGACGGGGAAGGTGCAGTAGTTGTCAATCATTTCCACAATTCCTTCAACAGTATCTGCTTTCAGCGGTTTTTTCAGCGATTTGAGTGCATCTGCGCATTTTGTGAGCTGGGAGGACTTTGGACTGGACATTCCCGGTACTTCGGCAAAGAAGCTGAGGGTTTGGTCTATGTTAAAGATCATGCCATGGAAGACGGTTTCGATTTCACATTTTTGGGCGATGCGTGTACTAAGGTCGATATTTTCAGAAGTTTGGAGGAAGGGTTTTGCGGGCGGAATAAGGATGAACCTGCTTTTTTTATTGTTGATTTTCATTTCTTCACACTCGGGCGAAACATCTCCGAAAGCCCAGTTACCGTGCCAGTTGATTTCGAATTTAGATGGAGGCTGGCCTTGAATGGCGTCGTTGTTGAACGGTGCAACAGCCGTCAGTCCCCGGCGGAGTTTTCTCAATCCTGCTGCACTATATTTTTCCGGGCTGCAGATTTGATAAGATATTGGGCAGCGGCTCATATTTCTTTTGGTTTTTCGTCAGGAAAACCATTGATGACCGGGCTTGAGAGTTGGATCCGGATATTGAGTACATGGAGGATTTTGAGTAGCGTAAGCAGTTGAACGGAGGGCTTTCCATGTTCGATATCGTAAACGACGGTTTTTCCTACACCTGCGAGGCGTGCGCACTCGATGCGGGTGAGGCCGCTAAGTTTTCGGTGTTGACGAATAATCTGGCCGAGTTCCGAGGTGTCCATTAGTTTTAATTTGCTGTTTTAGCGGTAAAAAATCACATGCGAGGGAAAGAATCGGTGGGTCATTCCGTCGCGGCAATGCTTATAATAGAGCTATTCGTCTTCTTTAGTATGCTGCCTGCAATATAAGCGGATTTTACTATTTATGGATGAATTTACCGCAAAAACAGTAAATAAAGGGAGATTTTCAGGAGGTAATATTCATTGGCGGGATGCACTTTTTAGAAAATTTCCGTTAAAATTCCATTAGCCACCTGCAATGTGGGTTAAAAAGAGGCGGCGCAGTAAAAAAATGGCTATTTTTGAAGCAGTTCAATTCTTGCATAAGCGTTGGCAACAGATATAAAAGCTAAGAACTGCATGAGACGAAAGTTCGTTTTTACGACTATCCTGGTATTTTTGTTCTGCAGGGCAGTACAAGCACAGCCAATTGAAGAGCAGTTGCGATACGTCGAAAGGTATAAGGCACTGGCGATTTGGGAGATGGAGCGTCGCGGTGTTCCTGCCAGTATCAAGCTTGGGCAGGCGATTCTGGAATCACGTTGGGGGACGACAGATCTTGCGGTAATTGCCAACAATCATTTTGGCATAAAATGTGGGGGCCGTGATTCCTGGAACGGTCCTCAATACTATAAATTTGATGATGAGTACGATCGGCAGGGTCAAGCGTTGAAGTCTTGTTTCCGGCATTACAATTCTGTTGAAGAGAGTTTCATTGCCCATTCGGAATTCCTGCGCAACCCGCTCAAGGAAGAGCGGTACGGTTTTTTGTTTGAGCTGGATCCAACGGATTATAAGGGGTGGGCGCGCGGATTAAAAAAAGCCGGATATGCTACAGATGCAACGTATCATCTAAAGCTGGTCCGCATCATTGAGGATTTGGGGTTATCGCAGTACGATCGGATGTCTTTTGAGCATGCGGTAGTCACGGGTAACGGTGGGCAGCAGCCCTCGCAGGTAGAGGCACGATTTGAGGCACTGGCCGGGGCTTTAATCCCAAGCTATTACCGGAGTAGTGTGCAAGAAGTACCCAAGCGCGAGGTATTTAAGTCTCTTGCCCCAGTTGCGGTGTATGTATTATGTGACCTTCGGGATCGTTTTTTTTCTGATGCCCATCTACGTGCGGCGCCAGCTTCGGGGTTATTACTGACGTATAAGGAAGGCCGCGATCATCCGGCGGTAGTACTGCGTTCGTTTGGGCGGCGGAACCCGCATTACGGGAAAAGCAGATACCGGGGAAAGCAGGTATGGCATATTGTCCGGCCGAATGAGCTGATGGTGGATATATCGAGGAGATATTGCATAGAGCTATCGGCATTATATGCGCGTAACCTGCTCGCGGCCGGCAGCGAGGTAGCTGCTGGCCAGCGGATCAAGCTCAAGGGCGGTAAAGTAAAGTCTGCGCCGGAAATTTTTTCTGTGCCGGTACAGAACAGACCCTCAGAGGTTGCAAAAGTGGCTTTCCGTCCGGATCCCCTACTCCATCCAGCTACAGGGAACCCTCGGAAGGGTGGGGTTCAGGAAAGGTCGCTGCCCGCTCAGGGTGGCGTAGAGCCGCTTCCACTACCTATTATTCCGAAAGCCAGTGGATCATTACCTGTGCCCCCTTCCCGCAATGCGGGAGCCGCCGGGGCGGTGTACCACGTTGTAGAGCCTGGAGATACCCTTTACCGTATTTCGATGAAGTATGGGATTAGTGTGGGGGCTTTGCGGGCGATGAATAGTATAGAAGGGGATACCATTGTAACGGGTACGGCATTACGCCTTCGGTGATAAATAAGACCGGATGCGGGCACCGGGCAAAAAAAATGAGGGCAAACGGTTGATTTTCACATACAAATGACCGTAAATATCCGACCAACAGCACACCCGTGAATTTTGGTCGACAGGCAATCGCCCAATGGTTTTAGTTAATACCATAATCTTATTAATTTTCGATAATTTTTTACACGATCAAATCATTCTATGTTCCCTTTTTATTTGCATGGTCGGCGGGTATCCGGTACGAATAGCCTTCGGCAGTGGCTGGGTCCTGCTTTTGTTATTTTAGCTTTTTCTTTGGTGGTTGTTGCCTCCGGGGGGTGTTCCAAAAAGAAGACAACAGAGGGTCCTTCAGCCGGGGGCGGTCCGGGTGGCCCGGGTGGCCCGGTACCAGTCACGCCGGTTGACTATATGGTTGTTGCCGCACAGTCGCTGGAGAATACGATTCAGACGACGGGCAACCTGGTGGCGAACGAATTCGTAGATATTCGTCCGGAGCGGAGTGGGCGGTTGACAAAAATCCTATTCAAGGAGGGTGGTCAGGTACAACAAGGTGCTTTACTTGCAGAGCTGGATCGGGTCGAATTAGAGGCACAGTTAGCAAAGTTGAGGGTAAACGAAGCGTATTACCTCCGGGAAATTGCGCGTGCGAAGGACTTGCTGGCGATTGACGGGATTGCTCAGGAAGAATTCGACCGGATTTCGCTCAGTCTTGACCAGACCCGTGCGGATATCCGCATCACAGAAGTTGCGATAGATAAAACCAGGATCCGTGCCCCGTTCACCGGGCGGCTGGGGTTGCGCCAGATCAGCGAGGGGGCGTATGTTTCGAGCAGTGATATATTGGTGCGGTTACAACAGACCAACCCTATAAAACTGGAGTTTGACATACCGGAACGGTTCAGCAGGGACTTGCGGATAGGTCAGCAGATCGCCTTTACGGTAGAAGGTTTGCGGACGACGTTTCAGGCCGAGGTGTATGCGTTGAGCAATGAGGTGGAATCCTCTACCCGGACCCTGACGGTACGTGCGAGGTGTGGCAATGGGGGCAACACCCTTCAGCCTGGGAATTTTGCGAAGGTAAAAGTGACTACCAGCCAAAGCCAGAAGGTGGTATTAGTCCCTACGGATGCGGTAATCCCTATCCTGAATGGACAACAGGTACTTGTTATGCAAAACGGTGTTGCACACGGGCAGCAGGTCGAGGTGGCACAACGTCTGGAGAATTATATTGCGATCACGGCCGGGCTTAATCCAGGGGATACCGTAATCCTGAGTGGTCTGCTTGCATTGCGCGAAGGAATGCCGGTAATGCCATCACAAATTATCGAATCCCCCAAACCCAATGACTTATGAGCTTAGCATCAGTAAGTATTGAACGGCCTGTGTTGGCAACGGTAATTTCCATTGTCATCCTGTTATTTGGCATCATTGGGTTTTCATTTCTTGGTCTAAGGGAATACCCAAGTGTTGACCCGCCGGTTATTTCCGTTTCGACGAATTATACGGGAGCGAATGCAGACGTTATTGAATCCCAGCTTACGGAACCGTTGGAGGAATCGCTCAACGGGATTGCCGGTATCCGGTCATTGTCGAGTACGAGTGCACCTGGCCGGAGCAGCATAACGGTGGAGTTTGAGTTGGGTACCGATCTTGAGGCGGCTGCCAACGATGTACGGGACAAAGTTTCACAAGCGCAACGGCTGCTGCCTCCGGATGCCGATCCGCCGATTGTTTCGAAGGCGGATGCCAATGCTTCCCCGATTCTTGCGGTGACGGTGCAGAGCAATAAGCGGGATCTGATGTCGCTGAGCGAATATGCGAACAATGTGATCAAGGAAAGAGTCCAGACGATACCTGGAGTATCGGGGGTTCGGATATGGGGAGAAAAAAAGTATGCGATCCGGATTAAGCTCGACCCTGTAAAACTTGCGGGGTATGGGCTAACGCCGATAGATGTGCGCAACGCACTACAGCGGCAGAACCTGGAGCTTCCTTCCGGGAAGATCGAGGGTTACCGCACTGAGCTCAGTGTGCGTACCCAGGGGAGGCTGAACTCTCCGCAAGAATTTGCTGAGCTTGTGCTCCGGGAGGAGCGGGGTTCTGTCGTCCAGCTCAAGGATGTTGCCAATGTTGACCTGGAGCCACAAAACGTGCGCAGTATTCTTCGGGGAAAGGGCATGATTCCTATGATGGGGGTGGCGATCACGCCATTGCCTGGTGCGAATTACATTGATATTGCAGACGAGGCGTACAAGCGCATCGAGGAGTTAAAGAAAAGTGCCCCGCCAGATATTCAGCTTGATTATGCCTTTGATACTACGCTTAATATCCGGCAGGGAATATCTGAGGTCGAGGAGACGATTTTAATTGCATTTGGGCTTGTCGTACTGGTGATTTTATTTTTTCTGCGGACCTGGCGCACGACGTTAATCCCGGTGGTAGCAATTCCGATTTCGTTGATCGGTTCGTTTTTCGTCATGTATTTGTTTGGATATTCTATCAATGTATTGACGTTGCTGGGTATCGTATTGTCCACGGGGTTGGTAGTGGATGATGCGATTGTCATGATGGAAAATATTTTTCGGAGGATAGAAGAGGGCCAGGAACCCAGAGAAGCGGCACACGAGGGATCGAAGGAGATATATTTTGCGATTATTGCCACTTCTGTGACGCTTGTGATTGTATTTCTCCCCATTATTTTCCTACAGGGTTTGACGGGTAGGTTGTTTCGCGAATTTGGGGTAGTCGTAGCAGGTGCGATTATCATATCTACCCTGGTATCGCTGACGTTAACCCCGATGATGAGTTCACGGCTTTTGCGGCAGCAGAAGCACAGTCGGTTTTTCCTTTTCACGGAGCGGTTTTTTACAGGGATGACAGAAGCATACAACCGTTCGTTGAGCAGGTTTATGCGCGTGAATTGGCTGGCGTGGGTTATCGTAGCGATTTGTGGGTATGGGATTTTTGCGTTTGGTAAAAAAATCCCTTCTGAGCTTGCGCCGATGGAGGACAAGAGTAGCTTCCGGATTATTTCTACAGCTCCGGAGGGCACATCGTATGAAATGATGGACCGATATCAGCTTGAGGTACTTAAGATTGTTGAGCAGATTCCCGAGAAGCGTGCATATACAGCAGTTACTTCACCGGGTTTTGGCGCTTCCACTTCGGTCAATTCGGCTTTTGTAAACGTATCGCTGTTGCGGCCGCATGAGCGGGAGCGGAGCCAGGACGATATTGTAAAGAGTGTGTTCCCTCAGTTGGGCAGGTTGAATTACGCCAGGGCGTTTATTGCACAGGAGCAGACGATCAGCGTGGACCGGAACCAGCGCGGGCTACCAGTTCAATTTGTGATCCAGGCACCAAATTTTGAGAAGTTGAAGGAAGCGATTCCACGTTTCATGGAAGAAGTGGGGAAGCATCCTGCTTTTGCAATTTCTGATCTTGACCTGAAATTCAACAAGCCGGAAATCCGGATAGATATAGACCGTGAGCGGGCACGACAGCTCGGCGTTACGGTCAGGGATATTGCGGAGACGCTCCAGCTTTACCTGAGTGGTACGCGCTATGGGTTTTTTATCCGGGACAGCAAGCAGTACGAGGTTATCGGAGAAGCAGCACGGCCTTACCGGGACGATCCGGGCGACCTTTCTGTTTTATTCGTGCGCAGCACCCGTGGAGAGTTGATTCCGTTGAGCAATTTAGTGCGCTTTGTGGAAGAATCCAGTCCTCCTCAGTTGTACCGTTTTAACCGGTATTTATCTGCGACGGTATCTGCGGGCATGGCGGAGGGATACACTTTGGGCCAGGGTATCGAGGCGATGGACGAAATTGCAAAACGGGTTTTAGACGAATCGTTCCAAACGGCACTTTCTGGTGCTTCAAAGGATTTCAAAGAGAGTTCGAGCGGGTTATATTTCGCCTTTTTACTGGCGCTGGTATTGGTTTACCTGACGCTAGCCGCGCAGTTTGAAAGCTTTTTTGATCCTTTGATTATCATGATTACTGTTCCACTGGCATTAACGGGGGCTTTGGCTGCATTGTGGTATTTCGGGCATACCCTGAATATATTCAGTCAGATCGGTATCATTGTATTGGTCGGTATTGTCACTAAAAATGGGATATTGATTGTGGAGTTTGCCAACCAGAAAAAAGAAGATGGCATGAGTCCGCGGGATGCGGCGATTTTATCTGCCACACTTCGCCTTCGTCCAATTTTGATGACGAGTATTGCCACTATTTTGGGGGTGTTGCCCATTGCGCTGGCCTTAGGTGCTGCAGCTACGAGCAGGATACCGATGGGGGTAGCCATTATTGGCGGGTTGTTATTTTCGCTTGTATTGACCTTGTATGTCATTCCTGCCATTTATCCATTTTTCAACAGATCGGAAAAAGCGAAAATTGTTGAAGAAGAGAGCAAGAAGGCCGAGCTTGTCGAGGGAAACATCTGAATCAAAGGAAAATGTTGAAAATGGACAATAAAAATATTTCAAATTACCGCTTGGGCGGCAAATATATTTCCAGGGTATTTTTTGTACATACTTGTATAGCGATAGGCTTTGGTTTTTCGGGGTTAAGCGCGCAGGAGGTATTGAGTGCGCAGGATGCTGTAAAAATTGGGATAGAGCAAAATTTCAGCATCAGGATACTACGCAATCAGGAAGCTGTTGCCAGCAACAACAATACACCTGGTAATGCGGGGATGCTACCCACTATTTCTACCGTTGGGACGGCATCGTATGCGGTCAACAATACCGAGCAGAAGTTTTTCAATGGGGAGACACGTGGGGGCAAGGGGGCAAGCAATATCAGCTTTCGCACGGGTCTTGAAGTGAATTGGACCGCGTTCGATGGGTTCCGGATGTTTGTGGAGCAAGATCGGTTACAGGCGCTTGAATCGCAGAGCCGCATACAGACGACGGCACAGATGCAGGACCTGGCAGCACGCATACTGGATGCGTACTACAACCTCGTTCAGCTTGAATTGTCCACGGATAATTTGCGGTATGCGGTAAGTCTGGACCGGGATTTACTACAGCTTGTAGAAAATAAGAAACGGATTGGAACGGCGACCGGGCTCGAACTATTGCAGTCGCGGTCGCGGTTTACGGCAGACAGTGCGCGGCTTGTGCAGTTGGAGACGGATATCCAGCGTGCCCGGAAGAATTTCAATCAGCTGCTTAACCGGTCTGTAGATGAGGGGTTTCAGGTGGATAGTGCATTGAGCAGCGCACTTCTTCCCAGTCTGGACGAGTTGTTGGAGCGTGGGCGGCAAGCCAACCCGGGCTTGTTGCTAAGCAGGATTGAGCGGGAGCTTGCGGCATTATCCACATCAGGTCTTAAAAGCAACTTATGGCCCGAATTGAGTTTGCAAGGAACACTGAACTATAACTTTCAGCGCAACGATATTGGTTTTTTGCTTTCCAACAGGAACTTTGGCCCCACAATTGGGCTGACCTTACGCTACAATATTTACGATGGCGACAATCGTACCCGGAATATTGCCAACGCCCGTATTGCAGAGGAGAATGCTGCATTGCGGGAATCAGAGCTGCGTCAGATTGTAGAAGGACAAATCCGGACGCGTTATGGGGATTACCAGGCACTTCGGCAGTTGGCCGATTTAGAAGCGCTCAACCTTAAAGTTGCGGAAGAGCAAGCAACGTTGGCACGGGAATTATACCGCCTGGGCCGCACCACTAATTTTGAAGTCCGCGAAGCTATTTTGCAGGGAATCCAGGCCAACGACCGGGTCATTCAAAACCTTTACCGCTTAAAGCAAATTGAGATCAGTTTGTTGAACCTTGCCGGGATACCTTTATACGCCCAGGAAGAATAAGTTCTTTTTCACCTAAAAATAATTGGCAAATGAAGCATTTTTTATTTGTGATGGTGCTTATCAGCATCGTATTGCATAGTACATCTGCACAGGAGCCCGTGGATGCCAGGTTAAATGAGGCGATCCGCAAGCACGGGCTGGAGCAGGGTAAAGTCATGGAGATCGCGGGTTGGATGACGGATGTATATGGGCCCAGGCTTACCGGCTCGCCGATGTTGGAAAAAGCGACGGAATGGGCACAAAAGACGCTCAAGGAGTGGGGCATGGAAAACGTACATACGGAGGTATGGGGCCCGTTTGGCCGTGGATGGGAAATGACATATTTTCAGATGCATGCCAGGACCCCGAACTATTTCCCCATCATCGCCTACCCCAAAGCCTGGTCGCCCTCGACAAACGGGATGGTGACGGGAGAGGTCATATATTTACAAGCCAACAGTGAAGCAGATTTAGCGAACTACAAGGGGAAGATCAAGGGAAAATTTATTCTTTTAGATACATTGCGGGAGGTAACGGAATGGATGGACGCGCCTGCAAAGCGCCTTGATAACAGCGAGTTGCTCGATATGGCCAATGCACCGGCTCCGGGTCCCCGTCCGGACCGCGACTATAACCGCCTTGGGGGATTTTCTTTTAACAACCAGTTGTGGAAATTCCTGACCGAAGAGCAGCCTGCAGCCATTCTCGACAGGAGTTATAAGGGGGATCTGGGGACGGTATTTGCTACTGGGGCACGTGCGGCCGAGGGGCGTGTACAAGCCAAGGATGCAAAAATCATCCCACAGGCAACCGTTTCTGTAGAGCATTATAACCGGCTGTTCCGATTGCTCCAGAAGGGTATTCCGGTTACTGTTTCCATGGAGCTCAAGGCCAACTATACCAATCCGGACGAAATGGAGCATAATGTTATTGCAGAGATCCCGGGTACCGACCTTAAAGACGAGGTGGTCATGTTTGGAGCCCATCTTGACTCCTGGCATACGGGGACCGGGGCGACGGATAATGCTGCGGGGTCGGCGGTGATGATGGAAGCGGCCCGTATATTACTTCAAACCATCAAAGAAACAGGAATACGTCCGCGCCGTACGTTGCGGCTGGCATTGTGGACTGGGGAAGAGCAGGGGTTATTGGGTTCCAGGGCTTATGTACGCGAGCATTTTGCGGTGACAGCACCAGATGGTAGCTTTCAGGAAGTGAAGCCTGGCCAGGCCAAGGTTTCTGCCTATTATAATCTGGACAATGGCACAGGTAAAGTCAGGGGAGTGTATCTGCAGGGCAATAGTGCGGTGGCTCCTGTATTCCGTGCCTGGCTTGATGCATTTAAAGATCTTGGTGCCAATACGCTCACGTTGTCCAATACAGGCGGTACAGACCACCTTGCTTTCGACGCAGTGGGCATCCCTGGTTTTCAGTTCATTCAAGATCCGATTGCTTATTCAACGCGGACGCACCACTCCAATATGGATAATTGGGACCATCTTGTAGAAGAAGATCTTAAACAGGCTGCAACAGTCATCGCTTCATTTGTAATGCATTCTGCGATGCGTGATGGCATGCTTCCGAGGAAACCTGCCCCTACCGTGCGTCCTGCAGGATCAGGAAATTAAGTATTGAAGGCGGCAAACAGTTATGAAAAAGCCCTGTTGGAAATAATTTTTGGCGGCTTGTGCGGTCAAAGGACAGCCACGGGGCTTTTTCACAACCCCACGTTTATGAGACAGGCTCATTCAAAATAATTTTTGCTGTCAGAGAAATGATCTCACAATAAATCAATATGAGAGCAATCGTTTTATTGGTGTTTCTTGCAATTCAGGTATTGGATATTCATGGGGGGTATGCGCAGGGCAAGGCAAATGCAGTCAAGATCAGCGGGGTGTATTTTCCGGGCAGGGAATGGGAGGAGCGTTTGCCTTCGGCAATGGGTCTGGATAGTGTGGAGATCGGGAATGCGGTGGCCTTTGCTATTGAATCGGAAAGTGAGAACCCGAGGAACATGGAGTTTTCCCATTACCAGTCCTTTGGCAAAGAGCCTTTTGGTGATGGCACCGGGTTGTTTAAGGAACGTGGGGCGCCTACCGGGATTATTGTTTATAAAGGGTATATTGTGGCATCCTGGGGAGAACCGGCACGTGTGGACATGACGCATAGTGTGACGAAGAGTTTTCTTTCGACGGTTGTGGGCATAGCATTTGACCGGAAATTAATCCCGGATATACACGAAAAAGTGTATTTATCACAAGCGCCGGTGCATGTATTGGAGCCAAATCCATTTGCGAACAGGGCAGAGCGGATTGGTCAGCCGATGTTATTGGATCTTTTTTCGACGGCGCACAATCAGGAAATTACCTGGGATCATTTACTGCGGCAGACGAGTGACTGGGAGGGAGTACTCTGGGGGAAGCCGGATTGGGCGGATCGGCCTGCTGCGGATCCTTCGGAGTGGTATAGGCGGCGCTATCAAATACCGGGCAGCGTTTATGAATACAATGATGTGCGCGTAAACGTACTTTCTTTGGCAGCCCTGAATATTTGGCGCAGGCCGTTGCCGGAGGTGCTCCGCACCAATATCATGGATCCGATAGGTGCTTCGGCAACCTGGCGTTGGTTTGGGTACAAGGATTCCTGGGTAGTAATGGATGGCAGCATGGTTCAGTCGGTGAGTGGTGGAGGCCATTGGGGCGGGGGTATGTTTATCAATGCTTACGATATGGCACGTTTTGGTTATCTGACCTTGCGGCGGGGGCGTTGGAAGGATCAGCAATTGATTTCAGAGCGCTGGTTGGAGATGGCATTGACTCCTACCCCATCGCAGCCGACGTACGGTTTTATGAATTACTTTTTGAACACAGAGAAAAAGCTTTTACCCAGCGCCCCTGCCGAATCGTTTTACCATTTGGGTAATGGCACGAATATGGTATATGTAGATCCTGTACATGACCTGGTCATTGTTGCGCGATGGATAAAGAGCAATGCGATGGATGGGTTAGTGGGGCGCGTGTTAGGGGCTTTACCAAAATAAGCGATGCCAGCGCGAACAAATCTAATGAATAAGTAAAAACTTCAATGGTACAGGCATCGGATGACCGGATACACGTTATTGATGCGTTGCGTGGCTTTGCGCTTTGGGGAATTGTCATTGTACATATGGTGGAGCAATTTTTAGGAGGTTATCCGCCGCCGGGGATGGGGGATTATGCGGTGCATGCGCCGATAGATCTTCAGGTAAAAGCAGTTAACCGGGCGATTTTTCTGAGCAAATTTTTCACGATTTTTTCCTTATTGTTTGGGCTGAGTTTTTTTATACAGATGGACCGGGCTGGTCGCAGAGGGCAGCCATTTGCCGGAAAGTTTCTATGGCGGCTTGTGCTGCTTTTTTTCATAGGGGTGTTCCATAATCTTTTTTTTCGTGGGGACATCCTTACAGTATATGCTTTACTGGGTTTTGTGCTTGTGGTTTTTTACCGCTTACCATCCTGGGTAATACTTTTGACGGCTTCCGGAATAATTTTGGGTTTACCCAGGTACCTCGTGCTTTGGGCGAAGCTCCGGTGGGGGTCGGCGATGAGCATGGGGGAGCGTGCAATATTTGAGGCAGCGAATACGCATTATTTTCAAGTGGCGAAGAATGGAGGTCTTTTCGACATTTTTGCGTTAAACATTTGGGATGGCTGGCTGGGGAAGATGGCTTTCCAGTTTGACATTTTTGGGCGGGGGTATTTGACCTTTGCGATGTTTTTACTTGGGCTTTGGTTAGGGCGCAACGGTTTTTTTGAGCAGTTTTCGAGGCGTAAGCATACGTTGTATGCTGTATTCGTAGGAGGGTTGCTCGTTGCGTATTTTTTATTTCCTGTGCATACAACGCTGCTCAAAGGGTTTGACGGACGGTCGTGGAGAACAATTATTGGATTGACGATACAGGACATTTCCAATCTTTCGATAAGTAGTTCTATTGTTTCGGCATTTTTGATATTATTTACCTATTCTGTTCCGCGAAAGTTTCTTGGGGTATTTGAGCCGTACGGGCGGATGGCATTGAGTAATTATATTGGTCAGACGATAGCAGGCACTTTTGTGTTTTTTGGCTGGGGCCTGGGGTTGATAGGCAGTATAGGTGCCGGGAGTGCGGTTTTGATTGGGCAAGGAATCACGGCATTGCAGATAGTGGCCAGCAAGATTTGGCTTAGATATTTTCGGTACGGCCCGTTGGAGTGGTTATGGCGTTCGGGGACTTACCTGAAGTGGCAGCCATTAAAGAAGAAGCAGGTTGGAGGGGGGATATCTGAGCGCGATTAAGCGGGGAGGCTAAAATCAATTTCAGTATTATCGCCGATATTGAAGCTTTGACGAAGGCCGGTAATTGCGGTATCATTGCCGACGACAGATTTCTGTAGGATAACTTCCTTTATCGAGGCGAAATTTCCGATAATAGAATCCACGACTATAGCATAATTGATGTGGACATTATTGCCAATTGTGACGTGTGGGCCAATAATTGAATTGACGATATGGCAATTTTCACCAATACTTACCGGGTGGATAATAATGGAGTTATCGAAAGGAGGGAGGTTAGAGGAGGCATATCCTTCCCGGTCGAGCAAGGTCGCATTGGTTTGGAGGAGTACTTCTTTTTTTCCACAATTAAACCAGTTATCCACTTCGATCCCTGTAAATATAACGCCATTTTGGATCATGTGCATCAGGGCGTCGGTAAGGGGGAATTCCCCGTCATTGCTAATATTATTTTCGATATTATATTCGAGTGCTTCGATCAGCATAGGTACTTCCCGGATCCGGTAGAATCCGACCATAGCGAGGTTTGACTTTGGGATACGGGGTTTTTCGACCATGAATTTGACCTGGTTGCCTTCTCCATATTCGACCACTCCGAATGCCCTGGGGTCTTGTACTTTTTTAACGCCCAGACAGGAATGAGGTTCTTTCAGTACCTTTTGGAAGTCCATATCTATGATTGCATCGCCGAAGAAGACGATCAATTCGTTGGCATACCGGAAGGATTCCCTTGCGGTCCACAGGGCATGGGCTGAGCCTTTCCGTTCATTCTGGGTGACGAATACTTTAGAGATATTGGGATAGGCCTGTTCGACGTAATCGCGGATTTTTTCGCCCAGGTACCCGATAATGAAGATAAATTCCCGGACGCCGACCTCAATGAGCTGATCGATAATAAAAGAGAGGATAGGTTTTCCTGCTACGGGGATGAGGGGTTTGGGCTGGGTATAGGTTAGGGGGCGGAGCCTTGTGCCTACCCCTGCGACAGGAATGACAGCTTTCATGGCGATAATTTGGGCG